>Ga0157375_10000179_pt1 | contig 59348 bp, 41 predicted proteins | sample M35metaG_FD_115311 | JGI IMG/M metagenome (GOLD analysis project Ga0157375, IMG submission 115311) | Miscanthus rhizosphere microbial communities from Kellogg Biological Station, Michigan, USA - M3-5 metaG | ecosystem: Host-associated > Plants > Roots > Rhizosphere > Soil | place: USA: Michigan...
AGTGGGAAAACCCTTGAAAGGGTTGAGTATCCTCGAAACCGCAGTACACCCCCATGAATGGGGGTGTTAATGAGACGCGGGCCTAAGAATGTGAACCACCCACTTTTGATCGCGCTCCTCCTTTTCCAGTCGCATAATGCCTCAGGTGATAGCGGGTAGGGCGCGTCACTCCGTTGCGCGCCGGTCAAGCCAAACACACGGCTCGCACGGAGTGACGAGCCCTACCTGCTGTGATTGACCGGTTAAGGCGTGATTAGAAGTGGGAAAACCCTTGAAAGGGTTGAGTATCCTCGATGCCGCAGTACACCCCCATGAATGGGGGTGTTAATGAGACGCGTGATAGCGGGTAGAGCGCGTCACTCTGTTGCGCGCCGTCAGCCAAACATACGGCTCGCACGGAGTGACGAGCCCTACCTGCCGTCATTGACCGGTTAGGCGTGATTAGAAGTGGGAAAACGCTTGAAAGGGTTGAGTATCATCGATGCCGCAGTGCACCCCCATGAATGGGGGTGTTAATGAGACGCGGGCCTGAGAAAGGGAACACCACTTTTAATATCGCCTTCGAGAAAACTTGTTCTCTAATTGCTTTGCAACCTAAAGAAGCGACTGGACTCGGTTCCGATGGCGTTGGTGTACGGTGAGACGGCGCCAGGCACCGGTGCATATGGGCCGCTCACATTGGTCGAACTGAACAACTGGTAATTGCCCGTCCATGTGAATATGAGGTTATTGGCCGTACGTGATGATTGCAACGTTGGCCGCGGAACCGGCACCAATTCACCGTTTGATAGAATCTGCGTCTTATAATAGCCGCCCGGCATATCCACCGGGTTCACAAATCGAACTTGCGCAAGTTGTCCAGGGGTTAAGCCGGTGGCATCTGTTCCAAAGGAGATGTGGTTAAAACCTGAATGCCAGTTCGCAATAACAAGTGATTGCCCCGGAGTCCATGCGACACCTGAGCTGTTGAAGCAAACGATCCGCCCGAGATCATTCTTGAAGTCTATCAGGGCGTTGGTGGAAAGGCGGATTTGGCCAAGGTCAATGTCAGTGGCGCCGGCCTGGACCGTCCCACCCAGGTCAGTTAAACCATGCACGGTGAAAGTGGCGGTGTCATAGTACGAGTAAGCGTTCAGAATTCCTCGGAGGTAAAAGCCGGAGGCATCCACCGTCCCACCTCCCAGTTCGTAATTGCCGGTTACAGACAGCACACCATTGATCTTGTGCAGGCCGTGGCGCTGAATGAGGCCGCCCTGAAAGCCCACTCCGCTGGAGGCGGTTTCGAGCCTCCCATTTTCCATCCCGTAATTGGCACTGCTGATTGCGAGACCGCTCCCCGTCAGCAAATTAGTACCACCGTATTGATTCATGATGCCGAACTCGCGCAAGGAAATGGAAGGCGCGGTGAACATCCCGCCCGCCAGGCGGTAATCCGCGTAGTCGGTGATGATTCCCCGGGAAGTGTTAAATTGAAAACCATGGAGATCCAAATTATTGGTGAGCGCAACGGTGCCGCCGTTTTGCTCGAACAAACCGTTGTTTCCGATATTGAGTGTCCCGCAGGAAACCTGACCTTGGTATAACGCATAGGACGGATTGCTCGGAAATCCATCGGGATACACTGCGCCACCCGTCACGGTGATGAACTGCATTTCCACGGTGCCGTTCCGGTGTTCCATGGATGCATTCAAGCCAAAACTGGCAACGTTCCCATGAAGCAATCCGCCGTATAACTTATATCCTCCCAGCATGACTGTGACGTCGCCGTAGTTAGTCCCTCCATATTGATAAAAATAACCAGTGATACTCGCACCGGACAGGGCATAGAGGATGCCGTGGACAAGCGTATATATGCCGCTATTCATCAGCAGATAATCGGTGGCGATACTCCCGCCATCGTGGGTAAAGGTGATGAAGTAAGCGCCGCTATTATCCCCCATAGTCACTTGCCCGAGCGTCATATTCCCATTGGTGTTCATTACATGGCCATCGATTAGCCGGAGCGGGATAGGCGCCAGGGTTTGTCCGCCTTCCTGCACGTACCTCCCCTGCCCTATGAGCCGAACCTCTCCGTCCGCTGCTCCATCTATTTGCACACGTCCATACAGATTCTGCAACGTGCCGTTGGTCCCAATCAAAAGCTGGTTGCGGATTCGCAGCGGCAACGAAAGACCGGTGTAATTCAGCAAGACAGTGCTGGACGCGGAATCCGGCGCAGACACTGTAAGGTTGCTCACCGTCAAGCTTTCAGCGTATTGGGAAAGGGTCGTGTCATATATTCCCACGGCCTTGTATCCTGCATTGGTCACGTAAACGCTTTGTGTCTCTCCCGGCAAAATACCGAGGGACCAAAACATATCTTCCCAACGCGCACTCGCCGGATTGGTCCAGCTATTGAGCGGTTGAGCCGAGGCAAGGCTGCTCAGAATTATAAAAATTAAGATGGCAACTTGTGACTGGAACCATGGATACCCCCTGCGGCCACTGAAACAGCTCTCGTAAGACATTACCAAAAAAACTTAGCATAGGTCACCGATTAAGCATTTCTCGAGGCGGCAGGTGATCACCTACTCCGGATTCGACCGAAGGTCCCGTTCCCCCTCACCCAACCAAGGTAAGGGTGAGGCACGGGTGTCTTGCGTGGACCTTGCCAGAGGCTATGATTTGGGAGTCGCATTTTGAACAGACGGCCAGATTCCGTTTCGAGAAACACAAATGATCCGACGAGATTATATTCTGCGAATGGTTGAGGAGTTCATGCAGGCACTTCAAAGAATGCAAGCGCTCAAGAAGGATCAGCTCTGGAGTGAAGCCTCCTCGATCCTGGACGAGGAGTTCAACCGGCTGATGGGCGCGGGAGCACAGGCGATTGTTGGTTTGACCGAGACGGAGCTCATGGCGCGCGTCATGCAGGGCGAACCAACACAGGCAATTCACACAAAGACTTTGATGCTGACTACCCTGCTTAACGAGGCGGGGGACCTATCCACGGCATTAAATAAAATGGATGAGAGCCGGGCATACTATCTGCGAGGTTTGCACCTGCTGCTTTATGTTCTCGCAGGGAGCGCAATTCATGACTACCCGGATTTCGTGCCCAGGGTCGAGCATTTCGCGGCTGCTTTAAAAGGTTTCAAATTGCCGATCGAAACGCACGCCATGCTCATGCAACATTACGAACGGAGCGGCGAATATGCCAAAGCGGAGGACGCACTTTTCAATATGCTGGATCAGAAGTTGGAGAGTCGAATCCTGGAATTTGGAATTCTATTTTACGAGCGTATTCTCGGTCAGACCGATGCAAATCTGAGTGCAGGCGGGCTTCCGCGCGCGGAAGCGGAATCGAGTCTATCCGAACTGCGCGAGCGAAGGAGCCTCCAGTAAGTTGAGGGTTGAGGGGGTGAGAGTTGAGGGTTTGTCAGGCGCTTCGCGCAGGTTGCTATCAGTTGAGCCCAAATTTCTTGAAACTTTTTGCGGGCGTGGTTTGTATTGGTAGAAGGAACATTGCTGAAGTGCATACATAAACCCTATGAAAACGAATTACCCAAAATTATCGATCACAACGCTGCTGCTGGCGGCTGGCGTCATCACGGTTAATGCCGATCAGGAGGTCATCACCAAAAGCTTTTCCGTCAAACCGGGCGGAAAACTCGTCATGAATGTGGATCGGGGCTCAATCCACATTACCACGTCGGATTCAGATAAGGTCGAGATCAGGATCACACGCGACCTGAAGCGCGCGTCCGCGGCGGAAGCGAAGCGAATTTACGGATTGCACAAAATCGATCTGACTTCCCAGGATAATGAGGTAAAGATCGAGGCGCAAAACCCGCAAAAGGGTTTCAGCTTCAACAATCCGTTCAATCATCTCCAGGTGGATTACACGGTTGCGATCCCGTCGAAATTCGACGCCGAACTGAAAACTGCCGGCGGAAACATCGAGGTAGCCGATCTCGAAGGCAAAGCGACGGTGCAAACGTCCGGTGGAAACCTTGAGCTTGGCGCCATCAAAGGCCCGGTGAAGGCCCACACGTCGGGCGGGCACATCAAGCTGAGGAAGACTCACGGCGATACGGACGTTGACACTTCGGGGGGCGATCTGCGCATCGGAGAAATTGAAGGCAACCTGGTCGCGCATACATCCGGCGGCAACATCACACTGGAAAAGACGAAAGGTTCGGTCAAGGCCAGCACCAGCGGAGGCGATATTCGGGTGAAGGAAGCTTATGGGCCGGTCTCGGCTCACACGTCCGGCGGCAACGTTTCGGCGAATTTCAACACTCAGCCGACAGCGGATTGCTCGCTGAAAACTTCCGGGGGAAATGTTGACGTGTTACTGGCCTCAAACCTGGCGCTCGATTTGAACGCTCATACCAGCGGCGGGAATCTCGCTTCTGACTTCTCCGGAACATTCAACAAGCAGAGAACGAAGTTGACCGCTCAGCTCAACGGGGGCGGCCCTGCCCTGGTGCTCGAGACTTCCGGGGGAAATGTAAACATCCGCAAGAAGTAGGCATTCTTAATCCGCAGCCGGCTTGATCTCAAAATGGCGCGATTTGAGTTTGCACGGCTTGTCGCTCTGACGTTCCAAATCGGCGATCTGCTTGTCGATCTTTGCTAACTCAGCGGCTCGCTTGCTCTCCCCGCGGGCGAGCCTTTTTCTCCTTTTTCTTTTGGCTCGTACGCCAACCGGACCACATTTTCAGCGACGGGGCCCTTATCAGTCTCAACCAGATCAAATTGAACGGTCTCTCCCACCGTGAGCTGTTGAAACCCGCCGCCTTTGATGTTCGAGGTGTGAACAAACACATCAGTGTTTCCGACCTGGGGAGAGATGAACCCAAAACCTTTCGAGTTTTCCCACCATTTGACCTTGCCCATGCAGCCCTTGATTACCTTTTTTTCTTCGGCCATATCGCAACAGGTTTTTGCCCGCGAATTCAGTTAAGCGCTGGGGGCGGCCGTTGTCAGCAATTTTTTGCAAACGCACTTTCCCAGCGCGGCAAAGCCGCAACCAAAGGCAAGAGTGACAAATTTCACATGAGCAAACGGAGCGAACGGAGAGGAGAAATGAAAAAACGCGCGGAGAAGGGAAAAGATTTTTAACCACAGAGACACAAAAATCGCAGAGAAAACGAGGCAAACAGAATTTTGCCGAAAATGAAGAGTTTTGAAACATTGCACTACGGAGCTGCTCGATTGCCATTTCATTCAAGGCGAAACAAAGTCCATTCAGCACGGTCAAAAGAGATAGGCAATGCGCCCCTTAATTGATTAAATACACCCATGAGCACCGAACAAGACATTCAATCCTTTCGGGAGACCTATACCGGCCTGCGAAATGAAATCGGCAAAGTGATTGTCGGACATGAATCGATCGTGGAAGGAACGTTGATAGCGCTTTTCGCCGGAGGCCATGTCCTGCTGGAAGGCGTGCCCGGCCTGGGGAAAACTCTGCTTGTGCGCACGCTCAGCGAAGTGCTGGACCTTTCCTTCAATCGTATCCAGTTTACGCCCGACCTGATGCCCGCCGATATTCTTGGCACGAACATCGTCATGGAAATTCCCGGGGGGCGGCGTGAGTTCCAGTTTCAGCACGGACCCATTTTCGCGCACTTAATACTGGCGGACGAGATCAACCGTGCGACGCCTAAGACACAGTCGGCGATGCTTGAGGCGATGCAAGAGCACCAGGTCACTGCTGGAGGAGAACTTCGGAAATTAGGCGAACCATTCTTCGTCATGGCGACTCAGAATCCGATTGATCAGGAAGGCACATATCCCTTGCCGGAAGCTCAACTCGACCGGTTCTTTTTCAAGCTACTCGTGGGTTATCCCTCGGCAGAGGAATTGACAGAGGTAGTGACGCGGACGACCACGGGCGGGAGGATCGAGATTGGGAAAGTCGTCCAACGCGAAGCGCTGGTGGAGCTGATGAAACTGGTGCGCGAAGTTCCGGTGGCCTCGCACGTGAAAGATTATGCCGTAAGACTCGTCATGGCGACGCATCCCCGAACCGAAACCGCCGCCCCGATAGCCACACAATATCTGCGTTTTGGGAGCAGTCCGCGCGGGTGCCAGACGATGATTTTGGCCGGCAAGGTCCGCGCTCTCACCCAGGGCCGTTTCAATGCGAGCTTCGATGATATTGAAACGGTTGCCGCCGCGGCTTTGCGGCACAGGCTGATTTTAAATTTTGAAGCCGAAGCTGAAGGAATCACAACCGATCATATCATCACACAGCTTCTAAAGGATGTGCCCAGGGATGCAACGGCAGTGCTCGCCTAGACCGGACGCTCCAAAAGACCGGCATTTGATGACACCCCAGGCTTAAAAGCTGGAATCCGAAATGAGCACCCTGCTTTCCCCCGAACTGCTCCGCCAGCTTGAGCAGTTCCAATTGCTGGCATCACGCCGGGCGAAAAGCTCCGCCCGTGGCGAACGGCGCAGTCGCGCGCGCGGCCAGTCTGTTGAGTTCGCCGATTACCGCCCTTACGTGCCCGGGGATGATTTCCGTTACCTGGATTGGAATCTCTATGGCAGGCTCGAAAAGCTTTTTTTGAAACTATACGAGGAGGAACGCGAGTTGCCGGTGCGCATTTTTTTGGATGCCAGCGAATCCATGACGTTCGGCGAACCACGCAAGTTTGATTTTGCCCGCCAGGTGGCCGCGGCAGTTGGTTATGTTGCGCTCTGCGGTTTTGATCGCGTCAGCGTCATTCCTTTTCCAAACCTGGTGGATGACAACCCGGCGGAACACGCCACGCGTATCACTGAACTTGCCGCGCGCGGTTCACTCCGTTCGGTGCGTGGCAAAAAATCGGCCATCCCATTTTTTCAAGATTTGAACCTGCTGAATGCCCGCGGGGGAGCGTCGTTTAATGAAACCTTGCGCCGCGGTGCACTCGAAGCTCGCCAGGCCGGTTTGGCCCTTGTGCTAAGTGATTTCCTGGATCCGGCTGGGTACGAAGCTGGGCTTACCGCGCTGGTGGGCCGCGGTTTTCAAGTGGACCTGGTGCAAATTCTTTCACCCGATGAACTCTCACCGACGACATTCGGTGACTTGCGCCTGGTCGATTCGGAAACCGGGGCGATGCAGGAGGTGACCTTTGGTCGTTATCGATTGAAGATATATCAGCAAGCGGTGCAAAACTTCATCCAACGCCTGCGCGAGTTCTGCCAAGGCAGGGGCATTAATTATTTTATGGCGAGTTCGAATACGGCACTGGAGGAATTATTGTTGAAGCAACTCAGGCAAGCGGAGGTTTGGGGTTAGCAGGCGAAAGGAGCGCGAATGACTAGACGCTTTAAGCCTTGCCCCTGTAGTGAGATTGAAAACTCGCCCTCACCCCTGCCCTCTACCCCGGCGAGAGGGAGAACCATTTCGCCTGGAACGGGTCACAGCTCGGTCATTATCGAGAGACTAGCAAAAGCTTCTTCCTCTCCCTGTGGGAGAGACGAAAGGAGCGCGAATGACTAAAAGCTCTAAACCCTATCCATGTAGTGGGATTGAAGACTCGCCCTCACCCCGGCCCTCTCCCCCGGGGAGAGGGAGAAGCACTTCGCCGTGCTGGAACGGGTCACAGCTTAGTGATTATCGACAGAAGGCCTGCGTTTCTGACTGCAACCTTGCGGCTAAGCTGTATCGATTTGATTCATGAATTTTTTGGCACCTGCAGCATTTGCGTTTGCGGCGGCAATTCCGGTCGTGATCGTATTCTATTTGCTGAAGCGAAAACGGGTAGTGCGGCTGGTTTCGAGTACGTTCCTGTGGCAGAAATTTTTGGCGGAGACCCAGGCGAGCGCACCGTTTCAAAAGCTGCGCAAAAATTGGCTGCTGATCATTCAGATCATTTTACTGACCTTAGTTGTGCTCGCCCTGACGCGGCCGTTTTTCAAAACAAACGCCAAACCGGCGGAGTTGCGCGTGGTGATTCTGGATACGTCCGCTTCGATGCAGGCCACCGATGAGAGCCCGTCCCGCTTTGAGAAGGCGCGGTCCGAAGCGCTCAAATGGATTGATGGCCTGGCAGATAGTGATCAGATGGTGATTCTCCAAGCTGGGGCCAACACCGAAGTGAAGCAATCGGCCACAGGCGAGAAAGCTGCACTGCGACGGGCGTTGCAGGCTTGCGAATGTTCGGACGGTCCAACGCGCCTGGTGCCAGCCTTGCGCATGGCAGAGTCACTGGTGCGCGACCAACGGCGCGCGGAAATTCACCTGTTCAGCGACGGGGCTGTGCCGGAACTGAGCGAGTTCGAAAATAAAGGGCTGCCACTCATTTATCATCGGGTTGGCAAAGGATCGAACAACGCGGGGATCATTGCGCTGGACGTCCGCGCAAACCCGGAAGATGCGCGGCAACGAGCCGTTTACGCCAGTGTAGCGAACTTTTCTTCCAACTCGATCCAAACAGAATTGGAGCTGTTACTGGACGAGCGGCTGCTCGAAACCCGGCCACTCAATCTTCCCGCCAGTGAATCGGTCCCGCAAGTTTTCAAGGTGTCGCAAAGCCGGGATGGCGTGTTTACGTTGCGGCTGACGGGCAAGGACGACCTCGCCGCAGATAACCAGGCCTCGATCGTCAGTTTATTGCCCAAACCGGTGAAGGTGCTTCTCGTATCGCGCGCAAATCGTTTGCTCGAGAAAGCCTTTCGCGCTGTGCCAAACGTGGAGCTATCTACCGCTTCCGATTTGACGGATCCAGCAGCCGACTTTGATTTCGTGGTCTTGGACGATGTGACACCAACGGTTTGGCCTGTTGGAAATGTGCTGGCGATTCATGTCGCAAACACCAATTGGATTCCGAAGGTTACACTGGTCGAATCGCCACCGATCGTCGATTGGCGCGCGTCTCATCCTCTGTTGCGATATTCAGGATTTGACAATGTGCAGGTGATGCAAAGCCTGACGGCCAAAACGCCGACCTGGGCAGTTTCACTGGCCGACGCGCCGCAAGCTCCGATAATGCTGGCCGGGGAATTGGCGCGGCAGCGGATCATCTGGATAGGGTTTGATATCCTTGAAAGCAATTGGCCGCTGCGGGTTTCGTTTCCCATCTTCATCGCCAACGCGGTCGAATGGCTCAACCCGGCGAATGCAAGAACGGGTCAACTACTGATAAAAGCAGGGGATGCTTTTCGCCTCCCGTTAAGCCAACCGGAGAAGACCGCCCAAATGACACTGCCGGGCGGGAGAACGAAGATGCTTCAGATCGAGCCGAACGCGAACGAATTTGTTTTTGGGGAAACCTATAAGCAAGGCATTTACCGCCTGCGGTTGGGAACAAACTCCATGGCATTTTGCGTGAACCTGCTTGATTTGGCAGAGAGCAACATTCAACCGCGCGATGAAATTGAATTGGGAAAATACACAAAAGTAGCCGCGACGACAGTGCGACGGACAAACCTGGAATTATGGCGAACCATCGCAGCTTTGGGACTGTTAGCACTGTTGGGAGAATGGTGGTACTACCATCGGAGAACCGTATGAAAACCTGGTTTCTTCTGTTTTAAGCGCCGAGTGAGCACGAAAGGTGAATCGCCGGAACAGCCCAACTGGCCAAAAGATGAATTTGGCCGGAGCGAAGTTTTTTTTCAACTTTGGTGGTTGTGGCTGCCATTGTTTGCCCTGGCTGCGTGGATGCTTACTCCGATTTTGAAAAAAATAGGGACGAGCAAGATTGATGTTGTGGTGGTTTATTGCGCCCAGGACCAGGTTTACGCTCAACCTATTTTCCGCGATTTCGAGAAGCAGACAGCGCTGAAAATTCGAACGGTGTACGACAGCGAGGCAGTCAAAACCGTCGGACTCGCGAATCGTTTGCTGGCGGAGCGCGTTCACCCGCAGTGCGATCTGTTTTGGGGGAATGAGGAAATGCGGACGCGCCAACTGGCAAGAGAAAATGTTTTCCGCGAGACGAATGGCTGGGCCGCGTTTGGTTATCGGAGCAGGCGTATTGTTTTTAACACCCAGCACCTTTCGCCTGCGTCAGCACCGCATTCGCTTTTAGAGCTGACGAATCAAGGCTGGCGCGGAAAGGTGGCGTTAGCCTATCCGCAGTTTGGAACAACCGCGGCACACTTTCATGCATTGCGGCAGCGCTGGGGTGATGACGCGTGGCAAGCCTGGTGCCGGGCACTGGCGGGAAACAAGCCTTTTCTACTGGATGGTAATTCAATGGTTGTAAAGCTTGTCGCAAGAGGGGATGCCTGGGTTGGTTTAACGGATTCGGATGATATCGCCGATGGTCAACGAGAGGGTTTGCCGATTGCCGCCTGTCCGATGAACGAAGAAACTCTTTTGATTCCGAACACGGTCGCGGTGACCCATGGCGCACGGCATAACGAAGCAGTGCAACAGTTGTTCGAATACCTGCAAAGACCCGAGGTAGCGGCGAGGTTAATCGCAGCCAAAGCACTGGAAGGCCCCTCAATAAAGGACGTGTCCCAGGCAACTTTGAAAGTGGACTGGAACCGATTGCTGGCGGATCTGGAGCCGGCGACGGAGAAGCTGAGCCAGATTTTTCTCCGATGAACTGGCCCTTGCTTAAAAACAGTCTGTTGGTCAGCGGTTTGACAATGGTGCTGGCAGGTTGCTTTGGAATGATCTCGGCTTTGTGGCTGATGGGACTTGGTCGTCGCTCTCGAGTGTGCATCCTTGCTCTCGCGATTCTATCCTTTGCCTTGCCTCCGTTCCTGGTGACCAATTGCTGGCTGGATTTATTAGGACCGGTGGGCGTGTGGCGAAAATGGCTGCCGTACAACATTGGTTCACTGAGCGGAACGGTTTGGATTCTCGGTTTATCGCTTTGGCCAATCTCATTGTTTTCCGTTCTCAGCGCCTGGCAGAAGCTTCAAACCGCACAATTGGAGATTGACCTTGCTTTGAGAGGGTGGGGGTTGATTCGCGCGCTGCTGCTGCCTTTGTCGCGAGCGTCACTGACTCAAGCCGCGGTCCTGACATTCGTGCTGGCGATGAACAACTTTACGGTGCCGGCCATTCTACAGGTAAAAGTTCTTCCAGCCGAAATTTGGCTCCGGTTCAATGCGACGCTTTCTGCGACAGCGATGCTGGCTCAAAGCTGGCCCTTAATTATAGCGCCGCTATTGCTCCTGGCTGTGCTCTCCCGACAAGAATTTTCGTGGCCACAAAATGAAAGCCCGGTCAAACCTGCGCTGTTTCGACAGCAGTTAGGGCGGGCATGGTTCTGGATTGCAGGAGCCATTACAATAGGTCTTTGCCTCCTCTCATTGGGCCTGCCTCTTTTCCAACTCATTTCTTTGAAACGAACCTGGACGGAATTGCCCGGCGCAGCCAACGCGAATCAAAGCGCGGTCTGGAACTCATTTTGGTTTGCCGCAACCGCAGCCTGCCTGATAACCGGGCTTAGTCTGATTGGAGCGATTCGGATCAATGGGAGAAGGAGACCAGGTTCGTTAACGAGCCCCGCTTCGCTGATTCAAACGCTACTGTGGCTGCCATTGCTAATCCCGGGCGTCGTCCTGGGATTGGTTCTGATCTTTTTATTGAACCGGCCGGGAATTTGGATGTTCTATCAAAGCACCGGCGTAGTCATTTTAGCTTTTGTTATAAGGTATTTCGCGCTGGGCTGGCACACCGTTTCGCAGGCTGCGAAAGCGGTGGACGCCGATTTACTAGATGACGCTCGATTAAATGGGGCCAGTAAGTGGCAACTGTTGAGGTTTGTCCAATGGCCACAAATCGCTCCTCAAGCCGCCGCTGCGGCTTATATTGTTTTTTTACTTTGCCTTTGGGATGTCGAGACAATGATCCTTATTTGGCCTCCAGGTGGTGAAACGCTGGCCTTGTCCATTTTCAACTTATTGCACTACGGCCATAATGCGCAGGTAAATGCGCTTTGCCTCACGTTGCTCGGTTTGGCGGTGTTGCCATTGGCTTTGTGGAAGCTGTGGAGCTCGACCCGCGTCCCCTGGTGTGCAGGACGAAGAAACAAAATTTTGACTGCGGTTTTTGCCGGCTCGGTTGCGATGCTGCTCCAGGCATGCTCGCCCAACCACGGACAGAACGAGAGCGCCCTGGACAGCCAGCTTTTCAGCCGCGTGCGGGTGATTGGCCATCGGGGTGTCGGGGTCGGTGAGCTTAACAAACCCCGTTCCGTGGCGGTGGATCAGCAGGATAATTTCTATGTTGTGGACATGACCGGACGGGTTCAGAAATTCTCTCCGGAAGGTCATTTTCTTCTCTCCTGGCAAATGCCGCAAACCGATCTCGGCAAACCCAAGGGGATGGCCCGGGACCGTGATGGTGGCATCATTGTGGTCGAGCCACACTATCAACGAGTAAACCATTTTACTACAAATGGCACCCTTGCCCGGCAGTGGGGGGTAAAGGGAACCAACGAAGGCCAATTCATGCTACCGCGAGCAGTAGCGGTTAATTCGCGCGCCGAAATCTATGTGAGCGAATATGGAGCGGCTGAGCGTGTGCAGAGATTCAAAATTTCACCTGCGTCGCGAACCAACTCCGTAGAACTTGTTAGTCGCTTCGGGGTTGCCGGCACCGAACCGGGCAGCTTCAATCGGCCGGAAGGTTTGTGCGTCGATAGCAAGGACCGTGTTTATGTAGCCGATTCCTGCAATCACCGGATTCAGATTTTCACAAGTGAAGGCAAATTCATCCGGGCTTACGGGAAAGCGGGTTCGGGCAAAGGGGAGTTGAGCTATCCTTACGACATCTGTGTGGACTCCGAAGGCCGGCAATATGTCTGCGAGTTTGGCAATAGCAGGATTCAGGTGTTTGATTCGAGGGACCAACCCATCGAAATCATTGGTGGGGCGGGAGCGGAGCCGGGTCGTTTCAGCAACCCCTGGGGCGTGGCGTTGGACTCATCGGGAAATTTGTACGTAGCTGATTCTCAAAATCATCGGGTACAAAAGCTCATCCGAAATGCTAAAGCTGATTCGAAATCTTCGAAAACCAGCTCCGTCTCAGCGAGAGACCCAAGCAGGATTATGGCTTCGCACAAACCATGAGATTCCAATTCACCCATTCACTCTACCTGCTGCTGCTGGTTCCCGCGGTCGCATGGGTGATCTGGTTTGCATGGAAAACGGATGTGCAGGTTAGCGCATGGCGGCGATGGACGGCGCTCGTGATTCGAATAATGGTCGTTTTCGCCCTGGTGTTTGCCATCGCCGGTTTTCAATGGTTGCGCGCCCTCGACGGAATGAATGTGTTTTTTGCGCTGGATCGATCCGATAGCATCCCTTCGCCCCAGCAGGAAGCTGCGCGTGAATACATTAACAAAGCATCCAAGCAGAAGAAAAAAGTGGATAAAGGCGGTGTGATTGTTTTTGGCGGCGACGCCAGCATCGAAACATCTCCCGCCTCTGGAGTGGATGTCCAGAAAATCCAGGCGGTCGTCAACACGGAGCGAACCGATCTGGCCGCCGCTGTGCGGCTGGCCACCGCGGCATTCCCTGAGACCGGCCAGAAGCGGCTGGTTCTGCTGAGCGACGGCAACGAAAATGTTGGCGATGCGATGAGTGCGGTATTGGCCGCGAGGAATCTCGGCGTAACCGTGGATGTATTTCCGCTTGGCGCCACGCGCGCCAACGATGTTTCCGTTCAAAAAGTGCAGGTTCCCGCTCGATTAAAAAAAGGCCAGGCATTCGAGGTGAAAATCTTCGTGCAAGCGGATCAAGCGCAAAAAGCCGTGGTACGATTGTACCGCAATGAACAATTTCTAGGCGAACAACCGGTGGAATTGTCAGCCGGGAAAAACCTTTTTATCTTCCCGCAAAGCCTGCCGGATCAGGATTTTTACAGATATGACGTTCGCGTAGACGCGCCTGGCGATCCGTTGCCCCAAAACAACCGCGCGACCGGTTTTGCCACGGTACGCGGGGAGCCGCGCGTATTGCTCGTGTCGTCTGACCGCGAGCAGGACCACCAATTGGCGAGCTCGTTGCAGACTGCGCATATGGATCTGCGGCATGTCGACACCAAAGATTTTCCCGGAACTCTCGCGGAAATGCAAAGCTATGATGCGATTTTTATCAGCAATATTTCGGCGGGTGATTTGGGCAGCGAGCGCCAAAAGTTGCTCGAAAGCGCGGTGCGTGATTTTGGCGTCGGCCTGGTTTGTGTGGGAGGAGATCAGACCTATGCCGCCGGTGGCTATCGAGGAACGCCTTTGGAATCGACCCTGCCAGTCAACATGGAACTCGATAGCAAAAAAGTTCTGCCGAGCGGGGCGGTGGTTTTGATCATGCATGGAATGGAGTTTGCCAACGGCAACCAGGTTGCCCGTGATTGCGGACAAGGAGTGCTCGCGGCATTGGGACCAGCGGATGAGATGGGGGTGTTGCTATGGGATGGCACGGAACATTGGCTCTTTGAGTTGCAAAAAGTTGGGAATAAAAAAGCCCTGGCGCAGCAGATTGCCGGCATGAACCAGGGAGACCTGGGCAGTTTCGAAAACATCATGGCGCTGGCTCATGGTGCTCTCAAAAAATCCAGCTCCAACCTAAAACATATCATCGTTTTTAGTGATGGGGATCCGGCCGCCCCGTCACAACAATTGATGCAATCCATTGTCGGAGACCGTATCACGGTCAGCACAATTCTTATTTCCGGCCATGTGGGTCCCGACACGATGATCTGGATTGCGGACCATGGCAAAGGCCGGTTCTACAACGTAACCTCGCCTGATGATTTGCCGCAGATATTTATCAAAGAGACAGCGGTTATTTTGAAGTCAGCAATTTACGAAGATCCCTTTAAGCCCCAGGTGCGCTCCGCAAGCGAAGTGGTGCGAGGGATCAGCGGTGCGGATTACCCTTCGTTGCTGGGATATGTGGCCACCACTCCCAAACCGCGGGCCGAAACGCCTCTTTGGACAGACAAGGGCGACCCGTTGCTGGCTCATTGGCAATATGGTTTGGGTCGCGCCGTCGCGTTCACTTCGGATGCAAAGTCACGTTGGGCCAAAATATGGCTGAACTGGGACAAATACCGTCAGTTTTGGTCTCAGATCGGGCAATGGAGTTTGCGGCGAGTCGAAAACGCAGATTTTACCACCGAAGTAACCGTGGAAAAAGGAGAAGGGACGATCAATGTCGAGGCGCTGAACGACCAGGGGGATTACCAGAATTTTCTCAACCTCCAAACCATAGTCGTAAGCCCTAAAGGGGAGCGGCAGACCGTACGCCTGAGTCAAACTGGTCCCGGCCATTACGAAGCCCGATTCCCGACCAGAGAGGTTGGCGCCTATTTGCTCAATTTGATGGACATGAAAGAGGGCAAGCCTCGCGGTTCTCAGGTAATTGGCGCGACGGTCAACTACTCTCCTGAATTCAGCGCCTCTGAACCAAATTACAACCTTCTCCAGCGCCTGGCCGAGAGCGGTCATGGAAAAATGTTGGACCCATTCCAGCCGGCTCTAAATCCCTTTCTGCACGATCGACAAAAAACCTTCCAGCCTCGCGAGCTTTGGGAATGGTTGCTGAAAGCAGCAGTTATCCTTTTCACCCTGGATGTTGCCGTTAGGCGGATTCAGATCGACCGGGAAGAGTGGTTGAAAGCCACCCAGACTCTTCGGCGGTGGCTCTTGTTTTGGAATGTGCCCCCACGCCCAGCCGAAGCCGAAGTATCATTGTCCGCACTGTTAGCTCGGCGCGACAGCATTCGGGCCAAACAAACTGCCCCAGCTCTGGAGCCCAAACCGGAGCTGTTCCAGCCGCATAAACAACCGGCCATTCCTTTGCCCGGCACTGAGGAACAAACTGTCCCGGCGGAATCGCCAGTCACATCCGCAGGTGAGGCACCCAAACCATCCGATGAGCCCCCTCCGAGCACCACCAGCCGTCTTCTCGATGCAAAACGACGCGCTCAAAAGCGCAAAAGCTGATTAGGGCTCTAAAATTTCATTTGCGCACACCGCAATGGTGTGGCTTTATCCATACAGTAAAAAGTGGCGGAGAGGCGAATTTCCTCCCGGGACCCGGTGAAATGTGGCAGAATGTGGCATGCAATAGCGCCGTGAAGCGCAAACGAATGCATTTGTTGTACTCGGGCCGAGTGCAAGGCGTTGGGTTTCGCTACACAGTGCGAAGGGTTGCTGATGGTTTCGAGGTGACCGGAACCGTTCGTAACCTGGCGGATGGCAGAGTGGAACTGTTGGCGGAGGGTACGGAAAACGAGTTAGATGCCTTTAGAAAGGGCATCAGGGATGCAGGACTGGAGCATTTTATTAAAGATGAAGAGGTCAAATGGGCCGAAGCAGAAAATGATTTTCGCGGGTTTGAAATCGTAGGTTAGTATACATGAAGTTCGCCATCATAGCCGATATCCATGCCAATCTGGAAGCATTCCAGGTCGTGTTGGAGGATATCAAACAGCAGAAATGCACCCACTTTGCCTGTCTCGGTGATGTGGTGGGTTATAATGCCAACCCTAAAGAATGCCTGGACATTGTTCGCTCGATGAACATTCCGGTTGTTAAAGGTAACCACGACGAATATTGCTCATCCGACGAGCCCCTCGACGGTTTCAATCCGGCCGCAGCCGAGGCCGTCAATTGGACACGCCGTCAATTGACCACCGAAGACCGACAGTGGTTGCGTGATCTCAAGTACGTGAGGATGATCACCAGTTTCACCATTGTTCATGCAACGCTCGATGGCCCTCAACGATGGGGTTACGTCTTTGACAAGCTTGCAGCCGCAGCCAGCTTTACGTATCAGAATACCTCCGTTTGTTTCTTCGGCCACACTCACGTGCCGGTTGCGTTTATTCGCGATACCGTTGTTCGCGGCGGGACTTATTCGAAATTCAAAGTCGAGGCCGGCAAAAAATATTTTGTAAACGTCGGCGCAGTAGGGCAGCCTCGTGACAATAATCCGAAAGCCGCCTACGTCGTTTTCGATATGGACGAGGGGACAATCGAGTTGCGCAGGCTGGACTATGATATCGCCACCGCGCAAAAAAAGATCATGGATGCGGGACTTCCTCCGCGACTTGCCGAACGGCTCGCGCTTGGAAAGTAAACGATCCGTGCGAGGGGAGGAAGTGAAGAGACCACTCCTCAGGGGTGGCCGGTATCGGGTCAGTAATTGTGCCTGCTTTTCGTAAGTGCTTTCTCGGCTGACGAAGAAGAGTCCTGTTGAAAATCCTCATTCTCAAGCCCAGTTCCCTCGGGGATGTCGTCCAGGCCGTCCCTGTGCTCCGCTTTCTCAAACGTTACCTGCCTGATAGTCAGATCTATTGGTGGCTTGAATCCAATCTCGTGCCGTTATTGGAACAGGACCGTGATCTGTCGGGAGTTTTGCCGTTCCATCGGCAGCGTTGGGCAGCTCCTCGCCATTGGGGGGAGCTTTGGCAGAGCATTCGCTGGATGCGCGAGAAGGAATTTGATTGGGTGATCGACCTGCAAAGTCTTGCCCGAAGCGGGGCCTTTTCATGGCTGGCCAATGGAAAGCTTACTATCGGGTTAGACGAGCCACGCGAAGGAGCACGCGGTTTCTACGACCTGATCGTGCCTCGGCCCTCATTTCACACGCACGCTGTCGATTGGTATTTGGGGGTGCTGCCGTTGCTGGGCGTGCCAGGGCCTGACCAGAAGGGGTTGGGCCCCGTCTTCAATTCAGCATTTGAGTGGTTGCCCGAACAGCCTGAAGTCACCGCCAACATTCGTAAGAAATGGCCGATTGGAGATGAGCGGTGGATGATTCTTCAGCCTGGCGCCCGCTGGAGCAACAAACGATGGCCGGCGGAATCCTTCGCGGAACTTGTTTCGCTTTTAGGCGTGGTTTTTCCGCAGTTCCGATTTGCTATTTTGGGTTCGCCGGCTGATCGACCTCACGCTGAAACTATTATTCGTGCAACTCCGCAGCGGTGCCTGGATTTGACGGGCCAAACATCGTTGCCGGAGATGGTCGAGTGGATCCGTCTAAGCGAGTTGATAGTTACCAATGATACAGGCCCGATGCACGTCGCGGCCGCCTTGAATAAGCCGGTTGTCGCGCTTTTTGGCCCAACCGAGCCTCGGCGCACCGGTCCCTATGGTCAACTCGATCATGTCTTGCAATTGGACCTCTCTTGCGTCCCTTGTCTAAGCCAACGCTGCCGATACCCTAAACCAATGGAGTGTCTTCGGGCGATCTCTCCCGCTGCCGTTCTGCGGGCAATCCAAGAACGCTTCACCAGGCATCACTCAGCCGCATCCTAAGTCGTCCTCCTCGTTCTCGTTCTTCGTCCTCCGGTGCCGTCGGTGGCCGTGAATTTGAAATGTCAGGTCTCCCGCTAATTCTTGATGCCATGCTAAACCCTGAACTATAACGCAGGCTCCAGCTAGACCGATTCACCTTGCCAGCCAAGACCGGCGGATTAACATGGCGGTGTGAAAAAGCTTTACTCCTTTTTGAGGCTGATTGTTCTGATCGCGCTTCCGGCAGGTGCGCAGGTAAGCGTCGAAGTGACACTTCCGCAAGGGCAATTCCTGCCCGGAGAAAACCTGGTGGCAGCCGTGCGGATCACTAATCGTTCCGGCCAAAAGCTCCGTCTCGGGGGCGAGGAGGATTGGCTGAAATTCGATGTCGAATCACGGGATGCTTTAGTGATAGCCAAAATGAGCGAACCTGCCGTTAAGGGAGAATTTGAACTGGAATCCATGAAGGTTGCCACCAAACGAGTGAACCTCGCGCCGCACTTCAATATGACCCAGTGTGGCCATTACTCCGTCACGGCAACGGTCCGCATTAAAGCCTGGGATCGCGAGCTGGTCAGTCCATCCAAATCGTTCGATATCATTCACGGGGCGAAGCTTTGGGAACAGGATTTTGGCGTACCCACGAGTGAGGTTTCCACTGGCACCCCGGAAGTCCGCAAATACATTTTGGAACAAGCTAATTACCTCAAGGGGCAGCTTCGCATGTACATCCGCGTCACCGATGGCACCGGTTTGCGAACATTCCGCGTTTTTCCAATTGGGCAAATGGTTTCTTTCAGCCGCCCGGAAGCCCAACTTGACAAGGCCAGCAATCTGCACGTCCTGTACGCGAACGGCGCGCACTCCTTCAGTTACAATGTCTTCAATACTGAGGGAGATTTGCTGGCACGTGAGACCTATGATTTTAGCGCGTCGCGTCCCCGGTTGCGGGTGGATGACGAGGGACACATCTCTGTCCTGGGCGGAGCGCACCGGCTAGCGCCGCCCAAGGAAACGGCTCTGAGCGCGCCTGTGATGCCTCCGCCTGAGGATGAGAAGAAGACCAGTCCCTGAAAGCACGCGAGACCGGAATCAGTCGCTCGAATCCGGTTTCGACAATGCACCCGGAACTCCTGCTTTTGCTACAAGCTACGCAGCTCTCTGAGCCCTGGTGAGCCTGGTGTAAGGAGGGATGGCCACGAGCACCTGCATGGAGCGGTATCTCCCCCTGTCAATGTCCGTAGCCAATTTGGGCGCAGGGCAATGACGCAAAATGGAAACAGCAAAATCAACAGGAATGTCTCAACGTCAGCTTAAGAACGGCTATTTCATTCTGGAAGGACTCAACTCCTTTTCCACAGTTTATTACCTGTACTATCTGTATTTTTTGATGCAGACAATGTTCGGCTTTGGCAACAAGGCGAATCTTACTTTGGCGGCTGCGAACGGCTTAATCTATGCGGTGGGCTCATTCTGGGCAGGACGATTTGCCCAAAAGTTTGGCTATTTTACGGCGCTGAAGTGGGGTATCAGCATCGCCATTTTGGCGCTTATCACCGGGACACAAGTCAACACTGCCAGCGGTCAGGTGGTGGTGATGTCGATCATGGTGGCGGGCATGTGTTTTACCTGGCCAGCATTGGAAGCATTAGTGAGCGACCGCGAGACACCCGAAGGGGTGCAGCACATGATTGGCATTTACAACGTCGTTTGGTCGGGCACAGGTGCTTTGGCTTACTTTACAGGGGGTGCAATGTTGGAAAAACTCGGAATGAAGAGTTTATTTTGGGTACCTGCCGCGATACAAGTGGGACAGCTAGGCCTGACTTTTTGGCTCGAGAGTAAGGCGCGAAAACCGGAGGTCGTGCGGAATTCGTTTGAAGGATTGGAGCCGCCCTCCTCGTTGGCGCAATCGGCCTCATCCATTGACCCCAGCAGGTTTGCTGCAACACGAACGTTTTTAAAATTGGCATGGTTAGCCAACCCATTCGCGTACATTGCGATGAACACTTTGGTTGCTGTCATGCCTGGGATGGCCCACAAGCTGGGGCTCTCGACCATGGCAGCCGGCTTTTGTTGCTCGATTTGGTGTTTTGCGCGGCTCGGCGCGTTTTGCTTTTTATGGAACTGGAGCGGCTGGCATTATCAATTTAAATGGTTGCTGGCCGCGTACGTGGCGCTTGTTGGGATGTTCGCAACTCTGTTGCTTGCGCCAAATCTCACTGTATTGGTGCTGGCACAAATTGTATTCGGCGCCGCGGTAGGATTAATTTACTACTCATCCTTGTACTATTCGATGGATAATACCGAGAACCATGGCGAGCATGGTGGCATTCATGAAGCGGCAATCGGACTGGGCAACTTCGCCGGCCCTGCGATTGGGGCAATTTCACTCCAATTACTTCCGCAATTTACGAACAGCGCCGCAGCGGCGGTAAGCACGCTGCTCGCATGCGGATTGGCAGGGCTGATGGTGATTTGGAGACAGGGCAGAATTTACCAGAGCCCGAATCCAAAATGCCGAACTCCAGCAAAAAAATGAGCGTTGAAAAAGCGCCCCTCCTTTCAGCCGCAATAGGTTACTCCAACACTCCATTGCTGCATCGGATCCGCCCCTCTTGGGCCTTGCCGAAGGGTGTGGTTTAGCCTATTGGTTTGTTGCGTTTGAGTTGGTTTAACTACCTTTAATAAAAATTCATGATATTAGCCGGCAAAGTGGGGGTTGTTTTCGGTGTAGCCAATAAGCGATCCATTGCGTGGGCCATCGCGCAAGCCTGGCACAAAGCGGGGGCAACTCTTGCCTTCACTTATCAAGGCGAACGACTGAAGGAGAACGTCGAAGAACTCGCGGGCACATTCGGGGGTGACACGCTCATTTTGCCGTGCGATGTGACTAAAGATGAGGATATTTCGAACGTCTTCAAAACCATCTCCGAAAAGTACAAGACCATCCATTTTCTGCTGCACTCTGTCGCGTACGCGCCGAAGGAAGCACTGGAAAATTTGTTCCTGGAAACCAGCCGGGAGGCATTCCGGGTGGCGCATGACATCAGCGCTTACTCGCTGGTAGCATTGGCTCGAGCCGCGACGCCGCTGATGACGCAAGGTGGAAGCATCATCGCCATGACCTATTATGGCGCGGAAAAAGTCATGCCACATTATAATGTGATGGGAGTGGCCAAAGCGGCGCTCGAAGCGAGCACACGCTATTTGGCTTACGATCTCGGTCCAAAAAAGATTCGTGTGAACTGCATCAGCGCCGGACCGGTCAACACGCTGGCGGCTCGTGGCATTTCGGGGTTTACGGAAATATTAAAACACTACGAGGCGCACGCGCCACTGAAGCGAAATGTACTTCCGGACGAGCTGGGTGCTACGGGGTTATTCCTGGCGAGCGATGGCGCCGCGGCGATCACCGGACAGGTTCTCTACGTCGATTGCGGCTACCAGATCATGGGCATGTGAGACCGAGAATCGCGTGAGGTTCCAATGAGCCGCAAGCCCGCGCTTGGTTTCGTCTTCGTCACACTATTCCTCGATATATTAGGAATCGGTTTGATCATCCCGATTCTGCCCAAGTTAGTCGAAAAACTCTGCGGCGGGAATGTGTCCTCGGCCTCGAGCGTGTACGGATGGCTGGCCGCCCTGTACTCTTTGATGCAGTTTATTTTTGCGCCGGTGCTGGGCAGTCTATCGGATCGCTATGGAAGACGAATGGTGATCCTGACGTCTTTGTTCGGTTCGGGATTGGATTATTTGTTGCTGGCGTTCGCACCTACGCTCCCATGGTTTTTTCTGGGACGCATCCTGGCGGGGATCACGGGGGCGAATCTGACAGCCGCCAGCGCTTACATTGCCGACGTCAGCCCGCCGGAAAAACGCGCGGCTAATTTCGGTATCATCGGGGCGGCATTTGGTTTGGGCTTTGTAGCCGGACCGGCAATGGGCGGATTGCTTGGAACTGTAGGGTTAAGAATACCCTTCCTCGTCGCGGCAGGGTTGACGTTACTGAATTGGTTGTATGGGTTTTTCGTACTGCCGGAATCGTTGCCTGCCGCAAACCGTCGAGCGTTCTCCTGGACGCGTTCCAATCCTGTAGGTTCGCTATTTAGCCTTAAGCGTTATCCAGTCGTGCTCGGTTTGACCGGCACATTTTTCCTGATTCATCTTGCGCAAGAATCGATTCACAGCACTTGGGTACTCTATACCAGCTATCGTTACCATTGGAGCAGCGGCCAGGTCGGCATTTCCCTTGCCATCGTCGGAATTATGGCGGCCATTGTTCAGGGCGGGCTCGCGCGGCGAATCATTCCGGCATTGGGCGAGCGTCGCTCGATCATCATCGGTTTAATCAACGGCACGATTGTGATGCTCGCTTACGGCCTCGCGACCCAAGGTTGGATGATTTATGCGATTCTTGCGATTGGCTCACTCGGCTCGATTTCGATGCCGGCCATTCAAGGACTCATTTCGCGCAGCGTCCCTCTGAATGAACAAGGAGCGATCCAGGGATCATTGGCCAGCGTTGGCAGCGTGGCCGGGATTGTCGGGCCGCCTTTGGCGACGGCTCTGTTTGGCTATTTTGTCAGTCCGCAAGCGCCGATACGCGTTCCGGGGATGGCATTCTTTATGGGATCTCTACTGATCTTTTGTTCGTTGCTCCTGGCAATTCGGTCTTTTGTAAAACCGCAGACGGACCCGGATAGGGTATGACTTAGGCACATTTTAAGCTGAGATGCGACGCGGGGTGTTATCCGGCAGACTTTGACCGAAGCAGCAGACGCCTTAGAATTCAAAAACAACTCAGCGCTCTACCATTGGCAAGATTGGCAATGGTGGATAGTTCTCAAATCTGCAACCAGCCTGGCCAACGGCTGCAAGTGACGACTTTTTCGCTTGTAAGTCTGAAACAGAACTTTATCGTAAGCCCTGACACAACATGCCGTGCTTCTTTGAAAGAAACCAACCCCTTTAGCATTCTTGAATCGGAACAGACTATTGCATCGGGCGGGCAAGCCTGGTTTCACCTTGATCGAATTGTTGGTGGTGATCGCGATAATTGCCATCCTTGCTGCTTTACTGCTGCCTGCCCTCGCGAAGGCGAAAGATAAAGCTGCGCGCACTGTTTGCGTTAACAACAACAAACAGATCGTACTGGCGATGAATATGTACGTGACGGATAACTCCGATTATCTGCCATGGCCAAACTGGGGAAACAATGATCCGCCGGCCGGCGGACCCGGTTGGTTATACAAACCCTCGGGTGGCAACCCCCCGGATTTGTGGAAGGCTCCATGGACAAACAATCCCGTCTCTGCTTATCAAACCGGCCTCTATTATCAATACATGCCCAGTTTTGTCCAGGGAGGCGCGTTAAACAACTCGAAGGCCTTGTCCTGTCCGCGTGACACCGCCAGCCGGTATTTCAAGGACCGAGCAAACAAAATGTCTTCTTACATCATGAACGGAGCGGTCTGTGGCTATTCTGCCGACAAATATCGCAGTGCCAAAATTACCCAGGTCTGGAGTCCCATGTGTTATATTCAATGGGAGCCGGATGAGACTCTTGGAAACATTGGCGCTTTTGCTTACAATGATGCTTCAAGTTTCCCGGACCGCAACGAGGGAGTTGGCAAGCTTCACGGTTCAGGAGCTGTGGTTCAGGCTGTCGGAGGCCACGTGCAGTTCATCAAGTTTTCCCTGTTCCAGGCGGAGCAGAACAATACGCGCAAAGGGCTGCTCTGGTGGAATCCCTGGAGCACGGATGGGCGGTAATCGGGCTCCGAATAACGCTTAGCCTGGTGTCAGCCTTGCTGCGTAAGCGCCGTCCACCCCCTCAACGAACGGCAGGACCTGGCGCTCCGCCTCGACTTTAAACTCATTCCGCTCACGTAAAAACTGACGGATGACGTCCCGGTTTTCTTCCGGTTCCAAACTGCACGTGCTATACACCAGCGTTCCGCCTGGCTTTAAAAGCAATGCAGCCTGTCGGAGCAATTGCAACTGGATCCCACGCAACCTTTCAATTTCTTCGAGCCGAATGCGCCAGCGCAAGTCAACACGCCGGCGCATGACTCCTGTGTTGGAACAAGGTGCATCGATCAGAATACGGTCAAACCTGCCGCTGCGCGCGAGCGAGTTCGGGATGCTTGAAACAATTTCGGCGCAGGTGACCCCCAGCCGGGTGCAATTCTCTTCAATCAATTTCCGTCGCTCCGCAGAGGGATCATACGCGACAAGGCTGCCTTGATTGCGCATCAGTTGCGCTATGTAAGTCAGTTTGCCTCCCGGTGCTGCGCAAAGATCGAGGATGGCTTCTCCAGGTTTCGGCGCAAGCAAGCGAACCGCAAGAAGGGTGCTTGGGTCTTGCACGTAAAACGAACCCTGTAGAAAATCCGGAAGTTCGCGGAGGGGCGGATGTGATTTCAACTCAAAAACAAGGTTTTCATCAACCCAATCATGCCGGACGAACTGATAATCCACACCTTCATTACGCCAGTCCGAGAGAAGTTTGCCCGCTTCGATCTTCAGGAGGTTGACCCGCGCAAAGGTGGCGGGTGGGGTATTGTTCCATTCCATTAATCGGGCGACACTTTGCTTATCCCACTGGGTTTGCCAACGAGAAACCAGCCATTCCGGATGAGAAAAGCCCAACGCCGGGTTACTTAGCTTCAACTCGGATAAACGAGCTTTCGTGGCTTGAAATTCGCGAAGATACCCTCGCAGGATCGCATTGACGAAGCCCGCTTGAGCGCCTAACCCTGAGTGCTTGGCCATTTCCACGGTTTCATTGACCGCCGCATGCTCTGGGATGCGATCGAGCCAAAAGATTTGGTAGAGGCCGAGGCACAATAAGTTTCGCAAATACAAAACGGGCGACTGTCTGGTGCGCTGAGATATGAGCCAGTCCAAAGTTGCGCTCCAACGAATCACGCCGAAAACCAATTCCTGGCAGAGACGGCGGTCGGCGGACGTGAGTCGAGCGGCCTTTAATGCGGAATCCAGCAAGTGTTCGACAAAAGGTCCTCCGCGGGTTGATTCCAAGTAAAGATTTGGCTCCGAAGAACCAACCTCTGTGAGCGGTTTGGCCGCGGCTGGATAGGGTGAAAGCCCTCTTGCCGTAGCCTGGTTCAAAACCTCGGCCGCAATTTCTCTTGGTTTTTGCCCAATCACATTCTTTAATAAGGTATTCCCAGTGGGGAAGCGAGCGATTAGGACCTTATGAAAGATGAATTCGAGAAGATGGCGTCTGCCGGCAAGCTGGAACGCCAGCACATTGAGGCGCTAGTGCAATTGACCGACAGTGGATTCTGCATCCATCGGAGCTGGGGATTTGGACGCATCAAAACAGTTGATACCGTGTTTGCCAGGTTTACAATTGATTTTCCCAACAAGGCCGGTCATACGATGGATTTGACTTTTGCCGCCGAATCTCTCCGGCCCATTCCCAAGGACCACATCCTGGCTCGCAAAGCCGCTGACCTCGAGGCACTGCGCCAATTGGCAGCCACCAGTCATTTGGAACTCGTTAAGCTGGTCCTGAACAGTTTTGGCGGCAAAGCGACTGTTGATCAAATTCAAAATGTTCTGGTGCCCGATGTCATCCGGGATGATTGGAAAAAATGGTGGGAAGCAGCCAAGCGCGAGTTAAAAAAGGACGGCCATTTTCAGGTCCCGCTCAAAAAAACTGAGCCTATCGTTTATGAAGTAAAAGAAGTTTCCTTGCAGGACCGGCTGTTAAAGGATTTTCGAGCTGCGAAAGGTTTAAAGGCGCGCCTGATTGTAGCGGGTGAACTGCTCAAGAACGCGCATGACCTTGCGAACAAGGAAGCCGCAGCCAAAGAGGTTATTACCGCCCTAAATGCAGAAATCCCGAGCTATCAAAGAACGCAACCCGCAGTGGCACTGGAAGCAATCTTTACCCGGGACGACATCCGCGACATGGCGGGGCTCTCCCCTGCCGAGGGGCAACTCGAGGCACAGGCTATTTGGTCGCAGGATTTAAAACTTGGGCCGTTGATGGAATCGCTACCCGCCGCAAAACATCGCCGAGCTCTGGAATCATTCAAAGCGGCGAATCCCGAGCATTGGCACGACCACCTGCGCAACGCGATGAATACCATTTCAGCCAAGCTCTGCCGCGAGTTTGCCGGGCTGCTGATTCATGAGGGAAAAATGGAACAGCTCAAGGAAACGCTCGCTCGTCTTATCAGCCAGCATACAGCCAGCAGTGAACTGCTTCTTTGGCTGGCCAAAGACCGCAATGATTCGTTCGCTGATGTCCTGGGTCCCGAGGTTTTTCGCGCAATGTTAACCGGGATGGAGCGCGATCAGTTTCAGGAACGGCGTTCGAACCGGTTGCGTGATTTTATCCTGGACGATCAAGAGTTGCTGGTCGAACTGATCGGCTCAGCCGACCTCGAAGTCATCAAAGACCTGACCCGGGCACTCCAGCTTTCTCCTTCTTTCGATGACATGGACAAACGCTCGCTCCTGGCGCGGATTGTCAAAAGTTATCCGGCGATTCAGTCGTTGATCTCCGGCGATCAATCGCAAAAGGAAGCAAACCTCATTGTCTCGTGGGAAAGTCTCGAGCGACGGAAAAATGAATACCACGAGTTGGTCGAGAAAAAAATTCCTGCCAACTCGAGAGAGATCGCGGTGGCACGCAGTTATGGGGATTTGCGCGAGAATCACGAATACAAGGCGGCCAAAGAAATGCAAAAGCTGCTGATGCGCCGAAAAGCTGAACTTGAGACACAACTGGTTCGAGCCCGTGGCACCGATTTTGCCAACCCGCGCGTGGACATCGTGAGCATTGGCACGGTAGCCCATACGACCGATTTGGATTCCAACAATGCGGAAAGTTTCACCGTTTTGGGCGCCTGGGACTCCGAACCTGAAAAGGGCGTTGTCAGTTATCTCTCCCCAATTGCTCAATCCCTTTTAAATCGGAAAGTGGGCGAGGAAGTCGAATTTGAGGTGCACGGAGTGAAACATCGGCATCGAATCGAGTCCATCGTGCCATTTAAAACCGCAGAAGCCCTGGCGTAGTTTCGTAACTCCGTCCGGGCGGCGGAGCGGTTGACCTTTGTTTTTCGGGTGTATTGGCTTATCATTGTGCGATGCGCCTCGGTTCGCTCACTCTCAAAACCAATTTATTTCTCTCGCCGCTGGCTGGTTATACCAACCTGCCGTTTCGCCTGACAGTGCGTGAGGTTGGCGGACTGGACCTTGCGACCACCGACCTCGTGAACGCGCGGTCGTTGCTGGAAAAAAATCCCAAGGCTCTCAAATTAATTCAGACTTGCCCGGCGGATTCTCCCCTGGCTGTCCAACTGTTTGGCTCTGTGCCTGGAGAAATGCGCGACGCGGCGCTTTATCTTGAATCGATCGGGGTAGCTTCCGTGGATATCAACATGGGTTGCCCGGTGCGCAAGGTGTGCCGCGTTGGTGGCGGCTCAGCCATGATGAACGATCTGGACAAAACCGCAGCGTTGGTCAAGGGCATGACCAATGCCGTGAAGATACCTGTCACTGCCAAGATGCGGCTGGGATGGGATGACAACAATATCACTGCGCCGGATTTGGCTCGTGCTCTTGAAGACGCAGGGGTCTCAGCCATTTTTATTCATGGGCGAACACGCGAGCAAGGTTTTGGAGGCACCGTTAACCTCGCTGGTATCCGCGCGGTCGTTCAGGCGTTGAAAACAGTTCCTGTCGTCGGCAACGGGGATGTCACCACGCCGGAAGCTGCAAAGAAGATGTTGGAAGAGACATGCTGCTCGGGCATCAGCATTGGCCGAGGAGCATTTTACAATCCGTGGATTTTTCAACATACGCGTCATTACCTTGCGACCGGTGAACTGCCGGCCGAGCCGCGTTTCGAAGAGAGAATCCGTGTGATGTGCAGACATTTGGATTTGATGATCGAGGTTTTTGGAGAGGAACACGGGGCTCGGATGTTCCGAAAGGTCGCTCCCTGGTACTCCAAACGATTCGGTCCTGCCAACGAATTTAACAAAAGAATCGTTCAGATCTCATCCAAAGCGGAATTCCTCACTGTGCTCCAGCAATACGTCAACTGGCGATCCCAATTCCTGGACGAAAATGGCGACCTGAAACCCCGCTTCCATCCGGAACCTATGGTGGCATCCTTTATGCAACCTGCGGTTGCCCGACGTGAACACATTCCAGTTCCCAAAGGACCGGTCGAAGTTTGGTAAGCAAATTGTGCCCCGAACGGGGCAATAAACTATAACTGCTGCCTGATTGTTGGGGATTTGCGCGTTTGTGCCCCGACTGTCAGCAAGTGCGGCCCAATGGACTTCGGCTTCGAAATTTCGAAATGCCGCAAAAGGTCGACTTTTTCCGCTTTGGTGAGATCGCAAGGAACGATTTTTTCAATTTTCACACGCGCGCCCCGGGGCAGTTCTGCAATGATTTGATTGCTGATTTCTTTGCTGGCCGCCAGATAGCAACCCTCCGAGCCATCGCGGCTAAGAAGCGCAGAAAGATTATGGGCGACTTGTTTGATGAGCCGGCGTTTGCGTTCGAGCTCGATATTGTGCCGCTCGCCCCATGGAGTTGCCCATTTGCCCATCATCGGAGCGTGCTGCCTGCCGGCAAGTTCCGTTAATTCCGGGGGCATTTTCCCATTTGCATCAGTCAGATTTAATTCCTCGATCAACTCCAACCGCGGCGTGCTGTGCAAGCTGCTTGCCTCGAGTTTGTAAGCTTTGAAAGATCCCAAATCCGCGACCACCACCAATTTATTATTCATAGAGCAGTTGTTATCTTTGTTTCACTCATCCTTGTTCGAAAGAAATCCACTTACATAGGATAGCATAACACCCGCCTATCTACAAATCTGGTCATTGCGAGAAGGTCGGGAACAAACAGCGCAGCGTTTGACAGTGATCCGGACCGCTGTTATTTTCCGCGTCCTTTAAATGCGATAATGGAATATAAGCACACGTTGAATTTGCCCCAGACGGACTTCCCTATGAAGGCGGATTTGGTTACGCGTGAGCCGCAACGCCTGGCAAAATGGCAGGATAAGAAACTTTATGAGCGCATTCAGCGGTTGCGCTCAGGCGCGGAGAAATTTGTTCTCCATGATGGTCCACCCTTTGCGAACGGAGATGTCCACATGGGCACCGCCCTGAACAAGATCCTCAAGGACATCATCATCAAATACAAAAGCTTGAGTGGTCTTCACGCACCTTATGTCCCGGGATGGGATTGTCACGGGTTGCCGATCGAATTCAAGGTCACTCAGGAGATGCGCAAGACTGGCGCCGGAGATTCCGAGCCTGCTGCCATCCGAAATGCCTGCGAGGCTTATGCTCGCAAGTATATCGACATCCAGCGAACTCAATTCAAACGCCTTGGCGTGTTGGGCGATTGGGAAAATCCGTACCTGACGCTCAACAAGGAATATGAAGCGGCTGAGCTTCGGTTGTTCGCGGACATCGTCGAGCAGGGTTTCGTTTATCGCGGCAAAAAGCCTGTTTATTGGAGCATCCCGTGCCGGACAGCATTGGCCGAGGCGGAGGTCGAGTACAAAGATCACCTCAGCCAAAGTATCTATGTAAAATTCCCCGTCGCGCAGTGGCCGGAAACCAGCATTGTCATCTGGACCACAACCCCGTGGACTTTACCGGCCAACCTGGCAATCGCGTACAACTCAAAATTCAGCTATTCGCTTATCCATTTCTCAGGGGAGAATTTCATCGTCTCGACCCTGTTGCTGGGGACGGTGGCAGAGAAATGCGGATGGAATGGCTACCAGATTCTGCGAAGCCTCGACGCGAGTGAACTAAAGAAACTTCAATACCAGCATCCTTTTTGTAATCGAACGGGGAACCTGTTTGCCGGTGACGGATTTGTCGATAACACCACTGGTACGGGTTTTGTTCATATTGCTCCGGGCCATGGCATGGACGACTTCCACCTTGGCACAGAGCACGGCCTGCCAATCTATTCACCCGTGGATAACGATGGGAAATTGACTCGCACGACCGATTTGCCAGCCGAACAACAGATGCCGGAATCGATGGTGGGCAAATCGATCCTGGAAAAGCACGGACAAAGCGAAGCGAACGAAGCGGTTTTGCACGAATTGCGAGTGCGAGACTGCCTGCTGCACCAGGAGAACTATCACCATAGCTATCCGCACTGCTGGCGCAGCAAAACTCCGGTCATCTTTCGGGCGATGGACCAATGGTTTATTAACATTGACCATGAGAAATTCCGTGAGCGCGTGCTCGACGAAATCAATCACGTAAAGTGGATCCCCGAATGGGGCAAAAACAGGATTGAGGGCGCGGTGAAAGCAAGGCCGGATTGGTGCATTTCCCGCCAGCGCACCTGGGGCGTTCCAATTCCCGCGTTCTACGATGCTCAAGACACACCCATTTTGGACCCAAAGATCATCCGAAAAGCGGCTGATTTGTTTGAAAAACACGGATCAAATTATTGGTTCCTGACTTCTACGAATGAACTTTGGTCTGCATTGAAACCCTCAGACTGGAAGGGTCCCGAAGCTGCCAACAAGTCGAATGATACTTTGGATGTGTGGATCGATTCCGGGTCCTCCTCACGCGCAGTCATCGCGCAACGGGAGGAGATTCGCGGGCGCGACAAACCATTCCAGTGCAATTTGTATTTGGAAGGGAGCGATCAACATCGCGGCTGGTTCCAATCCTCGCTGCTGCTTTCCCTGGCCGGCAGCGGAGCCGCTCCTTTCAAGGCAGTTCTTACGCACGGCTTCATTGTGGATGATGCGGGCCAAAAGGAATCGAAAAGTCGAGGTGCCAAATCCTCGACAGCCTGGGTGGATGACTTTGGCGCTGACGTGCTGCGGCTCTGGGTGGCAAGCCAGGATTATCGCGGCGACGTTGCACTGAGCGAAGGGCGGGTGGCGAAGGTTGCCGAGGCATACCGCAACCTTCGGAACGCTCTTAGGTACCAAATCTCCAATCTTTACGATTTTGTGCCGACTAAACACACGGTGCCCGACGCGGAGTTAACCGGTTTGGACCGGTGGATTCTTTCGGAGTTCGCGAGCATGGAGCAAGTGGTCAAAGAGTCGTACGACAACTATGAATTTCACGTCGTCTTTCAAAGAATCAGCCAATTTGTCACAGTGGAGTTGTCGGCGATTTATCATGACGCGGTAAAGGACCGGCTTTATACAGATCCAGCCAACTCGCCGCGGCGACGCTCAACCCAAACTGCCTTGCATCGAATGGTCACCGGGCTTTGTAAAATATTGGCGCCTATTCTTGCATTTACTGCCGATGAAGCCTGGTCCTTCATTCCCAGCAAGGACCTGGAATCGGTCCACGAAGTCACCTGGAAACCATTTGCGTTTACGCTCAGCAGTCCCGAAAGAGACACCTGGAAAGCATTGTTCCATCTGCGCGACATCGCACTCCCCTCGTTGGAGAAAGCGCGCCAGGCAAAGCAGATCGGAAAGGCGTTGGAGGCAAAACTGATTTTCACCGGTGACGATCCTGCTCTTTCACAGGCGGAAACGCAGGTTGAAACATTGCGTGAGTTACTCAATGTGTCTCAACTAAGCATACTCCGGGACACGGGGAAAGCGCTCGACGTTGCGGTGGTAAAAGCTGACGGCCAAAAATGCGAACGGTGCTGGCACTGGGAAACCGACGTGGGTTCAAATTCAGAGCATCCGACGATTTGTGCGCGGTGCGTCAGGGCGGTGCAGGCTGCACCTGCGTTGACGTAAAGTCAGTGGGAAAAGATCCAAGCACCACGATCCAGGAGCCAGGGAAACTCCACCAAAGCCCAATAGTAGATGACTCGTCACTCCGTGCGAGCCATTCTTATGTTCAGCGAAACGGCGCGCACGGAGTGACGCGTCCTACCGCCAGAAGCACGTTCCCCTTGACAGTCTAGGTGAGGAAAGGCATACTCCCATAGAATATCTATTGAAGCTATGGCAACCACAAAAGCTGAACTGTTACAGGGCACCCTCGATTTGCTGATTTTGAAAACTCTTAATGCTGGAGCGATGCACGGCTATGCGATTGCCCAGCGGATCCAGCAACGTTCCGATGACGTACTGGTTGTCGAGGAAGGGTCGCTGTACCCGGCCTTGTATCGGATGGAGGCGAAGGGTTGGATTTTCGCGGAATGGGGAAAATCAGACAACAATCGGCGCGCGAAATATTACACCCTAACCCGTACTGGCCGTAAACAACTTGAAGAAGAAACGGCTGTTTGGGAACGCATTCACCGCGCGATTACCCTGGTGCTGCAAACGGCCTAAGACCGAACTTTCAATGAGGGCCTTCGTCAGTTTGTTTCGCTGGCTCCGCTCGTTTGGGCAAACCCGAACGATGAAAGAGGAAATTGATGAGGAATTGCGTTTCCATTTGGAGATGCAAACGGCGCAAAACATCGCCGCGGGAATGACCCCTGAGGAAGCTCATCGCCGCGCTCGCCGCAGTTTCGGAAACGTTCAAACAGTCCGCGAAGAATGCCGCAGCGCGCGTGGAGCGAGTTTGGGAGAGACGACAATTCAGGATATACGTTTTGGTCTACGTATGCTGTGGAAAAATCCAGGGTTCGCCATTGTGGCTGTGCTTACCCTGGCCCTGGGCATCGGAGCGAATACGGCGATTTTCAGCCTGGTCAATGCTGTGATGCTGCGCCCGCCGCCCTTCCCGGAGCATCGCCGCCTGGTCTTTCTTTCTGAGAAATCGCGGCACATGGATGATATGTCGATCTCCTATCCGAATCTCCTGGATTGGCAGAAACAAAACCAGGTTTTCGAAGGCATTGCCGGGTTCCGTGGCCAAACCTTTCATATCACGGGAAAGGAGCGACCGGAGCGGGTCGAGGGGTACAGCGTTTCAGCCACCTTTTTTTCAGTCTTGCGCGTTACCCCTCTTCACGGGCGTGTGTTCGGCCCTGACGAGGACAAGCCGGGCGCGCCGCTGGTGGTGGTGTTGAGCGAAGGTCTTTGGCAACGCCGGTTCGGTAGTGATCTGTCGATCCTGAATAAACCGATTCTTTTGGATGGCGAAAGCTTCACGGTGGTAGGGATCATGCCGCGCTCTTTTCAATTTCCCCGCACGGTTGAATTTTGGACTCCCCTTGGGTTGAATTATGCTCAAGAAGCCTGGAAGGCGCGGGCAAATCACCCGGGGATCTATGGCCTGGCTCGGTTAAAAGCAGGAACTTCACTTGAGCAGGCCAACGCGGAAATGCAAACCATTGCCTCGCGTCTCGCACAAGAGTATCCCGATACCAATACCGGGACGGGAGTGACTCTAATGAGCCTGCGGGAACGCATGGTTCGCCAGGCACGTCCTGCGCTCATTTTGTTGCTGGGTTCGGTCCTCTTCGTATTACTCATTGCCTGTGCCAATCTTGCCAACCTTCTGCTGGCCAGGTCGGCTGCGCGGCAGAAAGAGTTCGCGATTCGGGTCGCAGTAGGCGCTGCCCGGTCGAGAATTGTTCGGCAATTATTATCCGAAAGCCTGGTGCTGGCATTGCTGGGAGGGTTGTTTGGATTAGTGGCGGCCGCGTGGGGCATTCGAATCCTTAACCAAATCATTCCGGCGGAAGTTCGTGAAGCAATTTTGATCAACCTCGATGCCAAAGTCCTGGTCTTCACTTTCTGGATAGCGATTTTGAGTGGTGTTGCTTTCGGTTTGATCCCGGCGTTGCAGGCCTCGCGCCCGAACCTTTCAAATTCGTTAAAAGAAGGAGGGCCAGGGGCTGGGGAGGGGCGGACCCGCCATCGTTTGCGTCATACGCTGGTTGTATCAGAAATCAGCTTGGCCCTGGTCCTGTTGATTGGCGCGTGCCTGCTGATCCGCAGCTTTGGCCGGACTCAGGCGATTTCCCCGGGTATCGATACGGAAAATGTTGTGGCAATGAGTTTCTCGCTGCCCAAATACAGATATCCTGAACCGCAACAGAAACAAAATTTCTTCAACGAATTGCTTCAGCGTACGAGCCGGCTTCCGGGAGTGAAGGGCGCGAGCTTAACCACTACAACGCTAGGCGGCTGGCAAATGGGTTATCATGTTGCAGGTCAGCCCCAGCCACCGCGAGGGCAAGGCGACCTTTGCGACTATAACGCGGTTAGCCCGGATCACTTTAAAGTAATGGGCATTTCCTTGCTGCGAGGTCGCGTGTTTTCGGACGCGGATAATGAGCACGCGCAAAGGGTTGCAATCATTGACGAAAAACTTGCCAACAAATTCTGGCGAAACTCTGATCCGCTTGGTCATAAAATCGAAATCGGCGGTGACACCAACGAGTCTGCGATTATCGTCGGTGTTGTCGGTCATGTTAAAAATTACGGAGTGGATCAGGCTTCCAGAGAAGAAATTTATCTGCCGGCAGGCCAGCATGTACAACCTTCCATGCATCTTGTAATCAAGACAACTACCCCTATGGCTGAATTGGCCGGCACAATGCGCGGTGTGGTCCAGGCTATCGATCCCGACATGCCGGTGACCGCTCTTCGAACCATGGACAGCATCCTGGGAGAAAACATCGCTCCGCGCCGCATTACGATGTTGCTGCTCACCGTATTTTCCGGCCTGGCAGTGACGCTGGCGGTGGTGGGAATTTATGGAATCATGGCTTACTCAATCAGCCAGAGAACGCGTGAAATCGGTGTCCGCATGGCTCTCGGTGCAAGGGCGCAGGACGTCCTCAAACTCATGCTCAAACAAGGAAGCCGCCTTATCATTATTGGTATAGGTGTCGGTTCGATAGCCGGTTTCGGTCTGACGCAATTTATGGGCCGTCTTTTGTTCGAAGTCAAAGCAACTGATCCCATCACATATCTAAGCATGCCCCTTTTGTTGGCCGCGGTTGCTTTGCTCGCTTGTTATTTGCCGGCGCGCCGCGCAGCGAAAGTCGATCCGATTGTGGCGTTGCGGCATGAGTGACGTTTGAAAGGTTACATTGTTACACCTTTAAAATAGAACCAAGTCGTTGTCTGCTCCCGGTGAAACGTGAAAACGTTCAGAACAATATGGTCCAGAGTGCGGTCGCTGGCGCAATCGCGTGCTGTTAAGCGCGAGATTGATGAGGAATTGCAGTTTCACCTCCGGTCCGCAACCAAGACAAACATGGATTCGGGCATGTCGCCGGACCATGCCGCGCGCACTGCGCGCAAACGTTTTGGCAATCTTCAGAATGTTCGGGAGAATTGTCGCGATCTTCGTGGCGCAACTTTTGGAGAAACTACGCTTCAGGATATCCGTTTTGGGTTTCGATTGCTGCGTAAGAATCCTGGATTCACGACTGTTGCCGTAATCACTCTGGCGATTGGCATTGGAGCAAACACAGCTATTTTTAGCATCATCAATGGCGTCCTTTTGAAGCCCCTTGCTTATCCTGAACCGGATCGGCTGGTTACGCTTTGGGAGCGGGACGGGAAAAGGGGAGTCGAACAGCAGCGTGTCAGCGGCCCGAATTACCTCGATTGGCGCGCGCAGAATACCGTGCTCTCGGATATGGCCGTCAGCCCGGGTTGGTCCGGGAGCGAGCAATTTAACATCGTCTTGAACGACATCACCGTCAAAGTTCCCGGGAGTTACACCTCTGCAAGCTTGTTCACCACTTTAGGCATGAAGCCGTTATTGGGGCGCCCATTTTTGCCCGAAGAAGATCGGAAAGAAGGAAATCGTGTTGCGGTTTTGGGGTACGGGATGTGGCAGCGGTATTTTGGCGGCGATACAAATGTCATTGGCCGCACTCTGACTGTGGATACCTACGGGCGACGCGAATACACAATAGTCGGTGTGATGCCCCCAGGCTTTAAGTCGGCTGGCCAATGCGAATTATGGCTTCCGTTAGGATGGATGGGTGTAACATTGGATCAACGACGCTCAGCGCACTGGCACAAGGTCATAGCGCGCATGAAGGCGGGAGTCACTCTTGAACAAGCGCAGAGCGAGTTGAGCGCGATCCAGTCCCGAATCCAGCAGACACATCCAGGCGAGATCGTCAGCTCGGACGTTGCGGTCGTGCCGCTGCTCGATCATGCGCTAGGCCAAAATATGCGACGGGCATTACTGGTTCTCTGGGGAGCTGTTGCGGTGGTGTTGCTGATCGCCTGCGCCAATGTCGCCAATCTCATGCTCGCGCGCGCGGCAACCCGCCAAAAGGAAATCGCCTTGCGCTGCGCGCTGGGAGCAGGACGTTGGCGCATCGTCCGGCAGCTTTTGATCGAAAGCCTGTTGCTGGCGACAATCGGGGGTGGTCTGGGAGTTTTATTGGGTTGGTGGGGCCTCCACCTGTTCATCGCAGGCGCTCCCGCCAATATTCCGAGGCTGGATGAGGTTTCTCTTGATTTGCGGGCGCTGGCTTTCACCATTGGTATCTCGCTGGTCACGGGATTATTATTCGGTCTGGCGCCTGCCTGGCAGTTTTCCCGGCCCGACTTGAATGAATCATTGAAGGAAAGTACGCGGGCCGCTTCCGCCGGAATCGGCGCCCATCGCATGCGCAATGCACTGATCGTGGCCGAGGTGGCTTTCTCGCTTGTGTTGCTGACGGGCGCCGGGCTGATGATTCAAAGCTTCGCGCGAATGTGGCGCGCGGAGCGGGGGTTTCAGCCGGAACACCTGTTGAGTGCCGAACTGGATTTCTCCGTCTCCGGTTTCACGACCTGGGTGCAAGAGACCTCCACACGCCCGCAAGTGCCGTTGCAGGAATTGATCGAGCACCTCCGCTCCTTCCCTGGCGTGCAGGCTGTGGGTGCCGGAAGCAAATTGCTGCGTCGCGAAAACCTGCCGCCGAATGAATCGATTTCAATTCTTGGAAGGCCTGCGGTTAAGCCCGAAGAACAGCCCACGGCAGAGTTTAAGGGAATTACTCCTGATTGGGTGCGCGCTTTGGGCGCTCATCTCCTGCGTGGGCGCGATATTACTGAGTCCGACACGTTGAAAGTGCCGGGCGCGGTCCTGATCAATGAAACAATGGCCCGACGCTATTTTCCCAATGAAGATCCTCTCGGGAAACACCTGAAGATGGGAATCAATCAACCGCCGTTGGGGGCAACGAATAATCGCGGTCTCTTCGAATGGTCTCAAATCGTTGGTATTGTCAGCGATGTCAAATCGCTTAACCCGCATCCGGAAGCTGTGCCTGAGGTTTATCAATCCTACTGGCAATGGCCGATGCAAAACCCGACTCTTCTGCTTCGCACGACAGGAGATCCCCTAACTCTTGCGGCTGCGATACGCCGCGAAACGAAAGCTGTGATCCCGAATCTGCCATCGCCCATCATCCGCACCATGGACGATTTGCTTTCTGAAACAGTGGCACCAACACGAATCCAAACCGCGTTGTTGAGCCTGTTCGCCGGGATTGCGCTGCTGCTGTCGGCCGTTGGCCTCTACGGTGTGCTTGCTTATTCGGTGGCGCAAAGGACACACGAAATTGGCGTTCGCATGGCCCTGGGAGCACAAAAGCATAACGTGCTTTCGCTTATCATCGGGCAAGGGATGAAGCTCGTCCTGGTAGGGTTGGGCATAGGCGTTGCGGCCGCTCTTGGATTAACGCGCTTCATGCGCAGCTTGCTTTACGAAGTCGACGTCACGGATCCTGTTACGTTTATCGCTGGCTCACTCTTCCTTGTCGTCACAGCACTCATCGCATGCTGGCTGCCCGCGCGACGGGCCGCAAAGATCGAGCCGATGGTTGCGCTGAGGGGCGAATAACTGCCTCGTGGTTAAATGACTCAACGACCGAATCAGTTAAACTCGATAGAATATATATTCACGACCGAATCAATGATTTATGCACATAACGAGTGAGAACGCCAAGGACGATGCGGCGCAGGCATTCACCGACGGTCCTTTGATCAAACTGCGCAACATCGAAAAATGCTACCGAACGAAGGCGGGGTTTTCGTACGTCTTGCGCCAAATCAGTCTCGAAATTTCCGAGGGTGAATTCCTTACTATCATGGGACCGTCGGGCGCGGGAAAATCCACCCTGCTCGGCATTCTGGGAATGTATGAATACGGGTGGAAAGGTGAGTTTTACTTCGCGGACCATCCTGTTCACAAGCTGGCGCAGAAAGACCGCGCGAAGCTCAACAAACAATTTGTTGGGTTCGTCTTTCAGCAATTCCATTTGCTCGATGATCTAACCGTTGCCGAGAATCTAGATATTCCGCTTTCCTACAGAAATATTCCCAGGTCCGAGCGACAGGCGATGGTCGCCGATGTGCTGGATCGGTTCAGCATCGTAGCCAAAAAGGATCTTTTCCCCACTCAACTTTCGGGCGGCCAGCAGCAACTGGTAGCGGTCGCCCGCGCCATCATCGCCAAGCCGAGACTGATTCTGGCCGACGAACCGACGGGCAACCTGCATTCTGACCAGGGCGGCGAGATTATGGAACTGTTCAAGAAACTGAATCAAGAAGGCACGACGATCGTGCAGGTCACTCACTCAGAAGAAAACGCGGCTTGTGGAACTCGGATCATTCGGCTGAGAGATGGCTGGTTGGAGAATGGCGCATAGAGAACATGAATAGACGTCAAATTAACCGTCGCTTGCTGAACAACCCATGTTTCACCGCCGTTGTTGTTCTGACGATAGGGCTCGGCACTGGCCCTGATCTTTCGCGAGCCGCGCCAGGCGCGATAATCAGGAGCTCCTTCAGTGGTACGAAGGCAGGCGATGAAATGATTGTCGGCGGGGTCAAACTTTGCTGGTGTCCGCCCGGCAGATTCATAATGGGCAGCCCGCGCAACGAACCAGAGCGTCGTCCAGGAGAAGACCAGGTCGAGGTGACGCTCACTAAGGGGTTTTGGATGGGGAAATTCGAAGCAACACAAGGACAGTGGAAGCACGTCATGGGCAAGCTGCCGGGAGAACTCACGGCTGAGCTGCCCGAGGGCGACGATTATCCGGTAGGAAATGTCAATTTTGCAGAGACCGAGACGTTCTGTCAGAAGCTCACCCAAATTACCCATCAGTCCGGCGAACTCGCGAATGATTGGGAGTTTCGGTTGCCAACGGAAGCTCAGTGGGAATATGCCTGTCGCGCCGGGACGACGACTGCGACGTCTTTCGGCGACAAGCTAAGCAGCAAACAGGCAAACTTTAAGGGCAAGCCATACAATGGGGCGGAGCCAGGCCCTTCACTCGGTCATGCCGCGAAAGTTGGAAGCTATCCCGGCAATGCCTGGGGATTGCACGACATGCACGGCAATACCTTTGAGTGGTGTCGCGATTGGTACCAGCGGAAACTACCGGGAGGGATGGACCCAGATTTGTATTCGGCAAAAAACTCAGCCACGAAAAGCGAGCATGGGAGCCTTTCCCGAGTGCGTCGAGGTGGCTGCTGGGCTGACGAAGGCTGGCCTTGCAGGTCAGCTTTTCGGTTGCGATTCGAACCAGAACGGCGATACGACCATATTGGCTTTCGCGTCGCAGTCGTCCGGCCATGACCGGCTGCTGTTATCGCCGAGAGGAAGCCGCGAGTGAAGCTTGCGGCTATTTTCGAAATAATGTGCGCCTACCCCTTGACATTCTAGGCAAGCAAATTTATGTTTCCCATAGAATATCTAGGTTACCACGTTTCCTACGAAGAGAACTGCTCAACTGTCGGATTGAAACCAGGATCTAATTCATGAAATGTGACCTCATGCAGAACTTGCGAACAATCTGGTTGAAACTGCGATCACTGGTCCAATCGTCGGCAATTAAGCAGGAGATTGACGAGGAACTGCGCTTGCATCTGGAGATGCGCACAAAGGAGAACATCTTGGCAGGCATGTCGCCAGAGAATGCTGCCCTGGCGGCTCGTCGACGGTTCGGCAACCTGCAAAGCATGCGCGAGGATTGCCGCGAAGTTCGTGGCGCGAGTTTTGGCGAGACAACATTAAACGACATTCGATTTGGCCTGCGAATGTTGCTCAAGAATCCAGGCTTCACTGCGGTCGTGGCACTCTCCCTGGCGCTCGGCATCGGCGCCAATTCGGCCCTGTTCATGGTGATCAACACACTCTGGTTGCAGTCATTGCCCGGGGTGGAGTCGCCAGAGCGGCTGGTAGCTATTTTCACGAGCGATTCCAGTGGGCCGCTGTTCGGCGGTTCCTCTTATCCCGACTACTTGGAGATGCGCGATCATTCCGATTCGTGTTCAGGCTTGATGGCCTATGCTGATTCCATGGTTGATCTCCGCACCGGTGAAAACACCGAACAGGTCAAAGGAGAGCTGGTCACAGCGAATTACTTTTCCGTTTTGGGCGTTACCGCTACCAAGGGGCGGACCTTTGCGCCGGAGGAGGAGCAGTCTCCCGGCGCTCACCCTGTCGCCATCGTGAGCCACAGTCTATGGCTGCGTTGGTTTGCTGGTGACGCAAAACTGATCGGCAAGTCAGTTTTCGTCAACGGACATTCCTTCCAAATCATCGGAATCGCGCCAGAGAAATTTATTGGGATGAATCGGTTTATGGCGACGGATCTATGGGTGCCCATGAGTATGCGGCAGCAAATATTTCCCTCGGACCAGGGGTTGGATACTCGCGAACATTTTTGGCTCGATATCATGGGTCGTTTGAAACCTGGGGCCACGGTGGCGCAAGCTCAGGCAAACTGCGAGGTCTTGGCCGGCCAGTTCAAGGCGGCTTATCCAGATTCGTGGACCGACGTTCGAGGCAAAGGTCGACGGATCACGGTCCGGGCCGAGCGCGCAGCCCAGATCAACCCGGGATTACAACAACCCATCTTGGGATTCACCGGTTTAATGCTGGCAGTGGTGGGGTTGGTGTTGCTAATCGCATGCGCCAATGTTGCCAACTTGCTGCTGGCACGCGCTGCCGGTCGGCGCAAGGAGATTGCCATCCGATTGTCGCTGGGGGCGAGTCGCCGGCGATTGATCCGTCAGTTGCTGACAGAAAGCGTCTTGCTGGCGATGCTGGGCGGTGCGGGCGGATTGTTTCTCTCATTCTGGACATCAGATCTTTTGTCGCTTTTCAAACCTCCAACCGCGTTGCCGCTTTTGCTGGAGTTCAAAATGGATAGCCGCGTGCTGGGATTCACGATGTTGCTTTCTCTCGTGACGGGCATAGTTTTTGGTCTCGCGCCCGCCTTGCAAGCCAGCAAACCGGAACTGGTGCCCGCATTGAAGGACGAAACCACCGGGTTGGTGCGCTCATCCCGCCTGCGCGACACGTTCGTGGTCGCCCAAGTGGCCCTGTCACTCTTGTTGCTCATTGGAGCGGGGCTTTTTCTACGCAGCCTGCAAAGCGCGCACCTGATCCATCCTGGTTTTGATCCACATAACGTTCTGCTTCTGTCACTGGACCTGGGGCGCCAAAACTACGATGACAACAAGGGAAGGATATTTTACCAACAATTGATCGAACGCGCGCGAAGCTTGCCGGGTGTGCAGTCGGTGAGTCTGGCCAACCGCATCCCTTTGGGATTCGGTCACCAACGCCGGTCGGTGTCCATCGAAGGCTACACGCGACAACCCAACGAGGAACTTGAGTTTGACTATGCCACTGTCGGGCCGGGGTATTTCGAGACGATGCGAGTGCCGCTGACTCGCGGACGCGCGTTCACGGAGCAGGATCGCCAAGGTGCGCTGGGGGCCGTGATTGTAAACGAGAGTTTCGCGAAGCGTTTCTGGCCAGGCCAGAACCCACTCGGCAGGCGGATGGCTATGCCAGGCCCTCAACCAGTTCCTCTGGAAGTAGTCGGCGTCGTGAAAGACGGCAAATACCGCACATTGGGTGAAGAACCGCGGCTGTTTTACTATCTTTGTTACCTCCAAAATTACACCGCGCACTCGAGCATGCAATTGTTGGTGCGCACCAGTGGGGATCCGGGACCGGTAGAGCGTGCCGTGCGCAGGGAAGTGTCGGCTCTGGACCAAAATCTTCCCGTCAGCGAAGTGAGAACCTTAGAGCAACACATGGGCATCGCCATGCTCCCGGCGCGATTGGGCGCGACGCTGCTGGGTCTTTTCGGCGTGCTGGCGTTACTCCTGGCGGCGGTGGGAATTTACGGCGTGCTCGCTCATGGTGTCGCGCAGCGCACACGCGAGATTGGCATTCGCATGGCGTTGGGTGCTCGCCGAGGTGACGTGTTGCGTCTGGTGCTCGGGCAGGCAATGGGCCTAACCGGCCTTGGAATCGCGATCGGACTCGCCCTGGCCCTGGCCTCAACTAGGTTGCTTGCTGGGTTTCTCTATGGCATTCATCCCACCGATTCCATCGCCTTCGGCGGCATCACACTTTTGCTCGGAGGAGTCGCGTTGTTGGCTAGTTACATTCCCGCACGACGTGCAATCAGGGTCGAGCCAATCGTGGCCCTGAGGTATGAGTAGATCTCTATTATGCAAACAACTATCCCCTTGATTCAATTGGACAACATCGAAAAGGTGTTCCTGACCGACGAAGTCGAAACGCACGCCTTGTCTGGCGTCCAGCTCGAAATCCGCCACGGCGATTACGTTTCCATTTCCGGGCCTTCGGGTTGTGGCAAATCGACGCTGCTTTCTATTTTGGGCTTACTCGATTCGCCTACCAACGGAAGTTACCAATTGCGCGGCGAACCGGTCGAGCATCTCGACCATGCCAGGCGCGCGCGCGTGCGCAATCGAGAGATTGGTTTTATCTTTCAAAGTTTCAATCTCATCGGCGATCTGACGGTGTGGGAAAACGTCGAACTGCCCTTGACGTATCGTGGATTGAGCGCAGCGGAGCGGCGTGAACGCGTCAATGAAGCGTTGGCAAAGGTAGGAATGACCGCCCGGGCGAAACATTATCCCGCGCAACTCTCCGGCGGCCAGCAACAGCGTGTCGCTGTGGCGCGCGCCCTGGGTGGACGGCCCTCGATACTGCTGGCCGATGAGCCAACGGGAAACCTCGACTCTAAAAACGGTGAAGCGGTGATGGGACTTTTGGGCGAACTGCATGCCGAAGGCGCCACGATTTGCCTGGTCACACACGACGAGCGCTATTCCCGTGATGCGCAGCAAACCATCCACCTTTTCGACGGCAAGATCGTCAACGCCGCAATGACGGCAACCATATAACGTCGCAACCACTAGAATGGATATCCCCATTTCTCCAACTCTCCTGAGACGCCGCAAAGCACGACGCTGGCTGTTTGGAGCAGTCATAGGCTTAGGAGTCGCCCTGGTAACGCTCGGCTTGACCAAGCTTCGACCTGCGGCGGCCGGCGTTGAGCGGGCTTCGCTCTATTTTGGCACAGTTCAGCGCGGTGAAATGGTGCGCCAGGTCCACGGGAACGGTTCGTTGGTCCCTGAGCAGATTCAGTTCGTCCAGGCTGAAACCGACGGTCGCATTGAGCGCATTCTTGTGCAGCCTGGCGCGGTGGTCACCGCTGAAACTGTGCTGTTGGAATTGAGCAATCCCGAGTTGGAGCAAGCGACGTTCGATGCCGAATGGCAGTCCAAGGCTGCGGAAGCCCAGCTCACTCGATTGCGCGCACAACTCGAGAACGAGCGTTTGAGTTTGAAGTCCGCGATCACTGCCCTCAAAGCGGACGCCACCCAGGCCGATCTCGACGCGCGCGTCAACGACACGCTTGCCAAAGAACAGCTCATTTCATCTTTGGAACAACAACGGTCGCGCACGAAAGCCAATGAACTTCTCGAGCGGTACCAAATCGAACAGGAGAGATTAAAGGCCAGTGCGCAATCTACCGATGCTCAACTTGCTGTCCAGCAAGCCGAAGTCGAGCGCGCGCGCGCCTTGCTCGCGCGCAAGCGTCAGCAAGTGGCCGCCTTGCGCGTTCGAGCTGGCGTGGCAGGAGTCCTTCGCCAGATCGGCGATCTTGAAACTCTTCAAGCCGGACAGCGGGTTAATCCCAGCGCGACTCTTGCCAAGATCGTTGAGCCCAGCCGGCTAAAGGCCGTGCTCAAAATCGTCGAAACCCAAATGAGGGACGTGCAAGTCGGGCAAAAAGCAGAAATCGATACGCGCAATGGCATTGTTCCAGGTCATGTCACCCGCATCGATCCAGCCGCACAAAACGGGATGGTAACTGTGGATGTCTCTTTGGAAGGCCCATTGCCCAGAGGCGCGCGGCCTGACCTGAATGTGGACGGCATCATTGAACTCGAGCGGCTGAAATCAGTGCTCCATGTCAGCCGGCCCGTTCAGGGACAAACCGAAACAACAGTTGGCTTGTTCAAAGTGGGCGACGGGGGTAAATCGGCGTCTCGAATCCCCGTCAAGCTCGGCCGCGGCTCTGTCAGCGTCGTGGAGGTGCTGGATGGCCTGCAAGTGGGCGACGAGGTGATTCTCTCCGACATGTCGCGTTGGGACGCGCACGAACGATTACGGCTGGAATGATCTCAGATTGATTTTAACGAGCGGTGGCTCAATCGAGCTGAAGAAAAGTTGGGATAGAAAAAGTCTGAAGCAAGGCCTGTCATTCCTTATCGCGGCGGCGGTCGCGTTACTACCGAGACCTGCGTGGGAATGCCATCGCGAACGAAATCGAGCAGCACTCTTTGTCCCGGACTATGGTTGCCAATGGTTTGGCGAACCTGAGCTATGTTGGTCACGGATTGGCCGTCGATTCGAACAATAATATCGCCGTTTCGGAGTTGCGCTTCAGCAGCGGCGCCATCTGGATTAACACTGTTGATCATCACACCTTGTGTTTGGAAGTTTGTGCGGGGATCGGCTGGCAGCCCACTGAGCGTCACTCCAATATAGGACTGGACTGGAGGCGCGGGAGCCTGAAGGTCCACAACGGTAGTAAAACTCGAAGTTTGTCGTTGAGATTGGGAGAGCAGGGAGAGGAGATGTTGATTTTGAGCGATCAACTGCTGCATCTCGTTTTGACGATCATTCCGTTTGACGCCTGCGCGCTCTGTTTCTTGAACTTGTTCTCGGAGCTGATGAACCTCGTTCCTTAAGCGCAACAAGTCGTGGTTCTCACGGCGCAACCTCGCAAGCTCTTCCTGTTGTCTTTGGTCAAGATCGGGCTTTGGCGCCTTGGTTTCAGAAGGATACTCCTGCACTGGGGCTAATCTTGTTACAGCTTGATCGCGTTCAAGTCGCAGATGTTTGATCGTCCTTTGCTGAATCAGGACTACCGCGACCAGCACCAGAGATAGAAGCAGTGTTGCCGAGCGTATCTTAGATCCAATTGCACTCATTTTCCGGCAATGTCTGCATTCTCTCAGATCGCGAGCTCTAGCAATCCAGGCTTATCTGCTTGCGCTGTGCACGCCGGCGGAAACCATGTCGACGCATTCGAGCATCTCGCGGCGGAACGCACCAATTGTTCCATCATTATTGCTGGCGTCGATCACCTCTCGCCCAAGCCCGCGCGTCATTTCTTCGAGGCTTTGGTCCACCATACCGGGCAAGCTGATTTCCAACAAATGCTTGATGCGATTGCGCGCCTCGGCACTGGGTTTCGGCCCAGCTTCTGAAGTCATGGATTTCTGCAAGGCCGCCAGGATTCGGTAATCTTCGATCCCCTCACGGACTGCTTCCCAGCGGCGGCTCGTTACAGGCCTGGTCCGACCCGGATAGACGAGCATGTACTCCATGTCGATGCGGCCCCAGGGATCGCCGCCCAGGTTGTAACACCAGAAACCGATTCCAGCGCCCCCATGCCGGAAAGCAAAGGGTGCAGCGGCGCGGTAATCAGCCACCAGGTTCATGTTCTTGAGATTAGCCCCCGCAGGCCTGCTAAACGCGTAGCCGCAGTTGTAAGACCACAGCATCTTGCCATGCTTGCGCACGACATCCATCACCGGTGTCTTCTCCGCCAGCATGTAGATGCTCGGGCACCAAATATCAATGCACGAAGCCATGGCCTCAAACATTGGCAATTCACCGCCACCATCGACGTAGAGCATCACCCCGGGATGCTCGGCATGCACTTTTTTCCCAAATTCAACGAGCTGATTCACGGCGCCCCAGCCCGTTCCACCCGGCTCATCAAAGGGATAGAGCGCGAAATGATTCGTATCAAATCCTGCGCCTGCCATGTGCGCGACAAGGTCTTCGAGATATTTTTTCAAATCCTGCCGGTAAGCTTCGCCTTCACCCCGCAAATTGGGAATTCCCTGAAGCAATAAGATAACATCCTTTCCGCGCAACCGGCCCAGGACCGGATCGAGGGAACTGTAATCAGATGCGCCCAAGTGGTTTTGGGCGTCGTACTTTGCCGAGGGCAGCACGGTCGTGAACACATTGTTTCCGTGGGCCAGCAGGTCTGGGATGAGAGCTTCTTCGGGCGCGGCCCAGGTACAAAGGCGGAAGTCGCCCGACGGAACCATGGCGAATGCGGGGACGTGCAGCGAAATCTCAATTCGAGTCTCCGGTGGCGGCACGCTGTGGGGGCCCGTTGGCGCATCGAGAACACCGGCCCCGTTGAGTGCCTGGAGACGCAGGTTCACCTTGTGCGCGCCTGGTTTGGTTGTGGCAAGGTCCAGATCCAGCCAAAGTTCGCGGCTTTGCAGCGATGGAATTGTCAGGGTCCAACTCTCGTCGAGCTCGGGTAATGCGTCCCAGGAAACTTCGCCCAAGGAAGTAGGCACGCCGACAGACCGATGAGGTGTCACGACCATTCCGTTGGTTAATTTTTCCATTTGTACCCTTACGAGTAGCTCGTGATCGGTCACATTAAAAAGATTCAAGGAAATCGGTTCGTGCTCGCCCGGAACCGCGGTACGGCTTATATGCAATGGATTCTCCACTCGAGCCGGCAATTGCTCGTCCACCTTGCGATTTTCCCATATGGTGCCCTCGAACGCGATCAGGCTTGTTCCCGTGCCGAGCCCGGTTGCCTTGCGGATCACCTCAGCGACACCGAGCGCTCGATTTGCGCTCGCCACAAGAGCCACGGTCCTTTCGAGCGCGACCTGGACCGCCCCCGGCTCATCGCCAGGGACTGCCTCTTGCAAGGGCAACACCGCCTTCGATTCCAAATCCAACAAGGACATCTCTCGCCGCAGCGCGGCTGCGGCGAGCGGAAGTTTCGATTGCGATGCATCAGCGACTGTTCTTAGGGCGGCCAATGAACGCGTCACGAGGGCGCGCTCGTTTACGAATGGCTGCAGAAAAACCGAGCGTTCACCCGACGCGAGCGATTGCGCGTTGGCGTCCGTCAGGGTCCAAGTGAAGCGGTAAACGCCGGGTGCGAGCACATCGATAGGCATCAGCAACTCGCCCTGTTTCCCAAGCACTGTCGTTGTCGCGGTTTGTCGCGCGTTATCCGGCCGAACGCACACGGCGGTGGCTGTGAGGGGGTGAGTGCCCGTCGGATTGTGAATGATGAATCGCAAACTTTGACCGGTGATTATTTCCTCTCCGGCCAGGTTCACCGGCGCCATCTGGGTTGTCACGCTCCGCCTCAGGCCAAACCAGGAACCACTGTTCCGCGTGTCGCCGCGATAGGATTTCCAATGCGCGCTTGCGTTGGTGGCGGCAGTTGTGCCTAGACAAAACAAGACTCCAGACTCGCCTCCCGTGATCATCATCTGCAGCTCGCGGGAATCCGGAGTCAGCTTGCCAAAGGCGGGCGTTACATTAATGGTCCGGTTATCGAATTGGAATTTTTCGAGGAATTCACCCTGGTTATTAAGAGCCAGGAGCAGCCCGCTCTGAGTGGAAAGCACATAATCGAGCTTGCCGTCGCCATCCAAATCAATCATGGCTCCGGGCGCGAGGCTGCGGCCCTGCATGTCGATCTCCCAAATAATGCGCCCGGACTCGTCAAAACGATGAACCACACCCGTTTGCGTGATGAGACAGATATCGGCTCGCCCATCAAGATCGAGGTCGCCAACGGAAATTGTGGACGCGACTGCGCCACGCGTCGGACGCTGCCATAAAATCTCACCTTTGCTGTCGAGACAAAAGAATTTGCCATCACTCGAGGCTGCCGCCACGCGCCCACGCCCATTCGATCCGGCGAAGATCACCGGGGCCGACGTGGCCCACGACGGAGAAGGACCACCGATGCTCCGCTCCCATAGCACCTGGCCGTTGCTCTGAAAAGCAGTTAGCAGGCCCTCGCCTGTGGCCACAACAATTTCCAATTTGCCATCGCCGTCCAAATCACCGACAGCCGGGCTCACGGGAATGCCTTTGATTTTCGTCTTCCACAGCAGCTTCCCAGTGAGCGCGGCGAAAGCCGAGACCATGCCGGATTCGTCCGTTTGAATCACCTCAAAGTCACCATCACCGTTGAGGTCGCATACGACCGAGGCCGACCAGCTTGATGGCCCATTCAACTGAGCCTGCCAAACCATCTTGCCCGTTCCATCCAAACACGTGAACAAGCCGCTGTTATCCGCAGCATAGATCAAGGAAGGCTGTCCCGGCCGCGCAAGCACCGCCGGATAAGTCATGAACCGCCCCTTGGTCCGCCAACGCCAAAGGGTTCTGCCCTTGTCCTCGATCGCGAAAAGTTCTTCACGACCCGCTACGATCGTTCTCTCGTGTCCATCGCCGCTCAAGTCCGCTACCGTCGCCGCGCTCTCAAGAAAGGTTTGTAGATTGGTCTGCCATAGAATTGGAAATTTGATTTCTCCAGACCCCACGGCTACAGCAGAAGCAGCAGTGATCAAAAAAACAATAAAAGCGGCGCCGCGTCGGAATAAACGACGCATTAACGAAGAGTTCATACCGAGAAGCTAATATGCAATCGGTACAGGACAATCATGAAAATGGTTGCTCGTCTAACTGGTCAGTGGCAGCCGGCGGCGGGATCAGTAATGCACTTAAGTCTGTTGGCGAAAAGTGGGGCTGACTCCCACTCCTGCGGTCACGGACCGATCAATCAAAAGTGGATGGCACGAGAACCCCTTGAAGAAAAGGGTTTCGGGTGCAGAGTCGGTTTAGCTCACCCGCATGAACGGAGGTGTCAAATTTAATGAGACGCCGAGCAAAACCAGCACCAAACTTTAATATGGCTCGCATAGGACTTAATTGGCTTGGTCCCAGGCGACCGTCTGGTGTTGCGAGGTTTCAGGAATCAGTGTTCGACTTTAATCTGCCAAAACAAAGTACGTGAGGAATATTTGCTTGTTGGCTGAGAATTTTCAGCGGTGCGCCCTCGCTATTACCGAAACTTGTTGCAACCGCCAACGGTATGAATTCTATCGTCTCCCCGACCGCGGAAACATTTGAAAGTTGCAGACGCCCAAAAACAAGCACGTGAGGCATGTTGGCAAACCTTCGAAGCATTTCCAGCGTGAGTCTGCCGTTACACCCGAAATCCGTTGCAATGCCGACTGGAACGAATTCGTCGAGTTGACTCAATTGCAAAAGGCTCGCCGCTATATCTGCCAAACCAGCCCCACGAGGCGCGGTGCTTTGGCGCAGTGGGAAAGTCAGATTGAATTCACTCATTGCCTTGCAGTCTTCCGAGGCAATTGATGCTGCGTTCATGCCTATCATCGCGTGACAACCTTCCCAGAGGGACAGTCCGTGCGCAATCGAGCGAACACCGGAAATCGACCCGGGGCGAAGCTTAACCCTGCAGCCAACAAACCCCGGGAGAGGAACGTTTAAGTCGTTAATTTGGCTGTTTGCAAATGCATCAATATTTTAGGGGCTCATTCCGTAGGCTGATCGGTTGAACTTTCGGCTCAGACGCGCCGCAAATTCTCAGATAATCACGCGCGCCTTCGAGGCCACGGACAATTCGTACCGCTGCAACCGTTTTCGAACCCGCATCGGTGTATCAAACGCCCTCGACAGCACGTCGTCCGTGAGAACGCCGGCTTTGCTTCCCGCGGCCAGCACTTTACCGGCCCGCAATGCCAGCACGTGGGAAAATACGGGCAGAATCTCTTCCACATGATGCGTGACGAGCACCAGGGTGGAGGAAGTCCGGCTGCGGCCCCATCGTTCCAGGAATTGCAAGAAATGTTCGCGCGCGGCCGGATCAAGGCCGGCGCACGGTTCATCCAGAATGAGCAAACGAGGTTTGGGCATCAATGCCCGGCCGATCAGCACACGCTGGCGTTCTCCTTGCGACAACACCATCCATGGCCGTTCTGCCAGATGGGCGCACTCGATGTCATCGAGCAACCGAAGCGCCCGCCTCCGCTCGCTGCCGCTCGGCCGGCCACGAAAATCTATCACTGCATCTTTGCCGCTGATCACGGTTTCCAGGGCCGGTTCGTCATTCGCCATCATTTGCCGCACTGAGGAACTGACCAGCCCGATTTCCTTGCGCAACTCGCGCCAGTCGAATTGTCCATATTGCCGCCCCAAAAGCGAAATCTCGCCCGCCGTCGGCGTGACATAACCCATCAACCCGCTCAGCAGCGAAGTTTTGCCAGACCCATTGGCTCCTACTATGGCCCAATGCTCGCCAGACCTGACTTGCCATGAGATACCCTTGAGAATGCGCGTTGTGCCGCGATTTACGTGCAAATTAGAAACCTCCAAAATCATTCGATTGCTTTGCACATTCAATTTAAATGGGGCTCTGTTCAGTCGGATCTCGCCTGCTCCCCAAGCTGCTCGGGGCAGTTCAACATAATTATCGGGTGCGACGAATTGCTTGAAGGGAGTTTCGAACTTCTCAATGGTGGGGGAGCACGATCGTTTCGAAATAGTTATGCCTGTTAAAGAAGGGATCGTAGCTTCCCTTAACATGCTCCAAGCTCAGTCGAGTCGCAGCACTCAGATCCCTTTCGTAAACAATTCGCCGTGGGCTCCCTTGATGAATCAAAAAGGAATAACCGATGAGAGCAGAGAAAAGAATCAGGCAGGTGGCTCGGCATTTCATATTCAATAGAGCGGTTTGGGGTGATAAATGTTCAGAGAAGATGTTGCTGTCCTCTGGAAACTTTGTTTGGCCGAAGACCTCCGACCTGCCTTCTCTGATCTAACGGCGAGCATGGCACAGAAGGCGGCGACCATAAGTATGACGCCGCAGAGGATGTAAATAGGACGCAGCGAGATGGGTTGCAGCGTTCCAATGGGTTCGCCACCGAACCAGAGAGCGACCACAGCACCAGCAATATACCCGAGTTCTATCATGATATGCAGTTTTCGCATACTGCGTTCCGCCGCCGGCATAAACCCAGAACAGGCCCAGAAGATACCAATCAGGCCCAGGAACAGAGCAAACTTGACGGTTCCGTTGATACGCATCATTTCAGGTAGGGGCGTCACTCCGTGCGCGCCGGTTTTTGGGTTGGCGAAGCATCGGCTCGCGTGGAGTGACGAGCCCTGCCACCCGCTATCCCTTCATTTGACGGCCAAATGGTTGACTGCGTCAACCAGCGGCAAGACAACCGCGACCATGGTAGGCAGCGTCACGAAAACCAGGGCCGCCATCGTGGTGGCAAGAAATGACACCCATGAGTTCCGATTGTCCGCTTTGCGAATCAATACCCAGACGCAGTACACGGTGGCGAGGAGCGCCAAACCAATAACCAGGATAGGCACCAACCCGAGGCAGAGCCTCGTGAATGCCGGCAACTGTCTTTCACCGATCATCACCTTTGTCGATAGTTGAAGAGTTCCCCACGTAAACCAACAAGCCACTCCAAAGAAGGCGAGAATGACTGCATGTATCATCTTATTCATAGTATTCCCTTTCAGTTCGCCGTTACTAAACGCAACCGTTACGGCGTCAACGATGGTTCATTATAGGACCGTAAAAGAGACCTGCGGAAAGTCAAGGAACACGCATGTCATCGTCGCAAGGCATAGGGATAGGTTGGGCGCGGCGCTCCGTGTGCGCCGTTTTTTAGGTTCGGGGGAAGGCGCGCAGCGGAGTGACGCGCCCTACCGCTCGGGATTATCGGCCGGCTCGGATGAGAGCCGTTGAATCAATTGCTTGAATCGCTTAGGGTGCATCCGCATGGAAGCCCAGCAAGAAGAGGTCCGAACTGGCCAAGCCGAGTCCTTTCCGGACGGGTTGCACAACGCTTTCCTTTTCTCGCTGTTCAATGCGCTATCTTTCCAGATCGTGCTGGGAAGCCCGATGGTGTTGTACGCCAAAACACTGGGAGCAAGCGCTACCGTGCTCGGAATCATTGCCGGCATGATGCCACTCCTGGTGATCTTTCAGATTCCTGCGGCCAGCTATATCTCGCGGGTTGGGTTCAAGCGATTTGTTTATGCCGGCTGGGGAACGCGGGTGATGTTCATCTTCGCAATTGCCCTGGTGCCCCTGACGGGAGGGTTCCTGGATGCGAAGAACAGGCTGGGGCTGATCCTTGTGCTGCTGTTTTGTTTTAATCTGTCACGCGGCATTTCAAGCTGCGCATGGCTTCCGTGGATTACGATGCTGGTACCGGCGAGTTTGCGCGGGAAATACCTGGCTATGGATGTCGCGGTTCAAAACTCGGGCAGCTATGTCACTTTCCTGGTGGCGGCGGCATGCCTGGTTGGGCACACTCGTGCCTGGCAATTCGCTGTCCTCTTTGTGTTTAGCGCCGTGATGGGGGTGGTAAGCCTGAGCTTTCTCAAACGCATTCCCGATGCCGAGATGTCGGAGGAGGTGCGTGGGTCAAAAGGACCGGTGCCATGGTTCGAGATGGCAGCTTTTCCACCATTCAAAAAACTTCTCATCGCGGTGGTTGGCTGGTCGGTGGCCTACGGAGGATTGGCCGCGTTCAGCGTGGCATTTCTCAAAGCGGCAGGCATGAGCGAAAGCAAAGTGCTGCTGGTCACTTCGGTTTCATTTCTCGGCGGGTTGAGCAGCCTTTGGATTCTGGGCGCAGGCCTGGATCGGGTGGGCAGCAAACCCGTGTTGACGTTCGCGTTTACTGCATGGGTCGCGGTGCTGGCCTGGTGGGTGTTGCTGGCTGGCGGCGCGCTGCCGCTCAAATTATGGCTCATTTTGGCGCTTCAGTTTTTGATGGGGCTGCTGGCAGCGCTGGTGCAAATGTCCAATACGCGGCTGGCGATGGCGATCATCCCGGCGATGGGCCGAAACCATTTTTTTGCCATCTACTCGGTGGTGGGCAACGTCACACTGGGTGTTGCGCCCGTGGCGTGGGGGTTGCTGATTGATGCTATTGGGCCGAGAGCACCGCATTGGCTCGGGGTGAGCTGGAACCATTTCACGATTTTCTTCGCGGCTGCAGCGCTCGCCTACGTTCTGACCTTGTTACTTGCGCGCAGACTCGATGAACCCGAGGCGGCCAGCATGGAAACGCTCCTGCGGGAAATGCTGATCCATTCACCGCAAAGATTTCTCGTGCGATTTTGGCCGCGGGGGTGAGTGCATCCATCTCGATCTGCACTGCGCCTATGAGGGCACCTGAAGCCAATCAGGATTGGATGTTAAGAGCCGGCAGAAGGTCTAGTAAGTGGAGCTTTCAGATCACTTCTCCTTCAAAATCGTATGGGTTACCCAGGTATCAGGCAGTTCCTGCTTCAGCAGCTCTTCAATTCGTTCTAAAAAGAACTTTGCCGGACCATCCTCAGGTCGAAGCTCCAGGACGCGCTGAAAACCGATTTCGGCGAATTCCAGATTTCGCTGCTCATAGTTGTTGAGCGCTTCGGCAAAAGCTTCGCGCCAGTTACGTGTTGGCTCGGACTGATCCGGCCAGCCGACAAGTTCATGCACCTCCACCAGTCCTTCAAACCCCTTCAATTGAAACTTGCCTAGAGCACGGGTGACCAGGCGCTCACCAATGGCCTTCTTTGTTTCACCGCTAATCAGGCAAAACGTGCCGAGATGCTTATTCAGGCCCTCGAGCCGTGAGGCAAGATTGACATTTTCGCCGAGGGCTGTGTAATCCACTCGCTCCTCACTGCCAAAATTTCCAACATTGGCCACACCTGTGTGCAACCCAATGCGCGTCGGCAGAATGCGCCCATTGAACGATTGCCCGGCATTCGCGCGGAACAATAAGGCCGCTTCACATGCGCGCAGCGCATGATCTGCCTGTGGATCGGGAGCATTCCAGAAGGCGAAGATAGCGTCGCCGATGTACTTCGCCACCGTGCCCTCGGATTTGTGGATACAGGACGCGACAGCCATCTCAAAGTATTGGTTCATCATCGCCGCCAACTCGTCAGAATCCATGCCTTCGGACATCGTAGTAAAATTTGCAATGTCGCTGAAAAGGAGGGTCAATGTTTGCTTTTGAGCGCCTGGCTTCAACAGCTCTCGTGATTTGGAAAACTTCTTTACAAGTGCAGGAGGCAGGTAAATTCGCAAGGTATGCTCAAAAAGACGCTTGGCCACGTAAAGCTGCACTGAATTGAAAAGAATGGACCAGCACAGCGCTATTCCGATTTGAATTACGGGAATCAGCCAGGGAAACCAGATCAGCTTTTTCGAAAACAGAAGATAAAAACCACCCATGGTCCCCAGCAATCCGACGAAAGCTATCGCGGCAGCCCAGGCAGGTGGAAAGCGCACCAATCCGTAACCAAAAAGCAGGCCCAGCCCGATGATTATAAGAGTTTCATAGTTGCTCGGCAGGCGCTTGAGCCAATCACCTCTCAACAGATTGAGAAAGAGGGTCGCCTGCACCTCAACTCCAGCGCTAAAAAGAGCTTTGTTTTGGTTTTTCACTTTCTCCGAAAGCCAAAAGGAAAAAGGATTTCGGTATTCGTCTTTGCGATCACTCGCAAATTTCGTCTGAATATTTGCTCCAATAAAAACTGCCTTGCCCGAAAAAAAGTTATCGTGCACTGCGCCAGGATCGAGCGCTTCGTAGTAACTTTTCCACGGCAGAAAATTGGGAGGGCCGTAATAATTGACCCACCTTGGGGAATCCTCCAAAGTTTCCTGGCTGGCGATTTTGGCCTGGCAAAGGCCTGCAGCCGTCCAACTGAGCGAGGAGAGTGGAGAGTCTCCCCGCCTGGTGTGCAACCTCACTACGAAATCCGGATCGGGATTTAACTCGGCCGAGCCCATCCCGGCAGCAGCGTCTCTCACCAGTTCAAATGGAGGTATTACTTTATTGAATCCATCCTCCGCTCGAGCATAGTCGGCGGCTAGGATAACCCGGCCGCTCTTTTTTATTGAATCGGCCAATAGCAGGTCAGCAGCGGGTTTATCAGGATTGCGATCGCTGAAAACTACATCGAATATAATCGCCCTGGCGCCCGCAGCGCTCAGCCGATCAATGAGCCGCGCATGAAGAGCCCGGTCCCATGCTGCGTTGAGTGGTTGGTCGAGCCTTAGATGGGATATCTCGTCCATATAGACGAGAACGGCTTCATTGGCTGGCTTGTCATTGCGCTTGATCAAAAACAGATCATAGCTGGTTTGGGTCAACCCTCTTCCAAAAGCAAACTCGTGCAGGAGCAAACCAGAACCGATCGCCAACCCTGCTCCAATCACCACCGCGACCAATAGTGCCCGATCCAATTTGACAGGGAAATTCACACAGGAATTTGAAGCTCTATCTTAGAAATTGAATTTTAGACCCACGGTCAACATACGTTCTCGAGGCAATTCATTATACAAGGTCAGCGGGTTCAGGTGATAATCACGATCTGTAAGGTTAAGCAAACCAACACGAACTTCAGCCCTCCTTTGCCAGAAACGATATCCGGCGTACAAGTTAAACTGCCAGAAGTCATCACCTGGAAGCGAAGGCGAATAACCCCGATTCGATTGTTGGGACCAAACCGTGTCAAATTGTGCAAAGAAACCGCAGGAATGTTGGTAGATTGCGTAGAGATAAAGCTGGTGCAGGGTTGCACTCACATCAGGGCTGAGGGTGGAAGCGCCCGGCACCGTTCCGGGAATACTGGAACCGGCATCCAGATCGGCGTCGGTTAGTTTGTACCGCGCGCCCAAAGCAAAATCATCCCCGAGTAGCTGATTGACAGAAACTGTCAGCGACCGTTCCTCGAAATCAAGCGATTGGCGGACGGTCCCAGGCGCTGTCGGCGTGAGTGGGGCGCCGCCGCTGACGTCATTGGTCAACAGTCCTACACTCCGTGTGACATCTGAGTTGAGCCATTCACCTTGAACCAGAAAATAGGTCCGGGTCGGTTCGATCCGTTGATCGAGTCCAACTCCCCAGGTTTCAAAGCGTGTTCCGGGTGCCAGGCCGGCAACGGATTCCGGTATGAGGCTGCGGAAGGCATCATTGAATCCTGCCACTTGAACGGGTTCCAAGCGGACACTTTGATCGAAGAACACACCGCCCAATGAGCGAGTATATGCGGCCCGCAGGTGCGTATCCTTCCACGGAGACCACAGAATACCCGCTTTGGGAGAGACCTGATCCTTGCTTTCTTCCGCGTCGCTAATGGGTGCGGTATCGATATTGCGGGGGAAATGCAGGTGGTCGTAGGTAACGCCACCAATCAGTTGAAGGGAATCGAGCACCTGCCAATGTTCGTAAGCATAAATGCTAAATCGATCCAGTTCACTATCGACTTGCTGATTTGATTCGATCGGAACGCTGAAGGGATTGTTGGGATCCGCGGGACGCAACAAATGGGAAGAGGTGTCAGACCAGCCGGCCTGGTAGCGGCCTCCCACAATCAAGGTTTGGCAGGCAGTCTGGAAAATCTGTTGAAGTTCCGCGGAATAGGCTTCCAGTTGGCTTTCGTAACGCAAGGAAGTCCGGTCCAGTGTGGAAACCAAATCGTTCGTAACAAGATTGCCGCCGAGGTCCGTAAAGGTAAACGTGGTGCGAGCAAGAGGCCTGGCATTGGAATCACTCAATCGTAGGTTATCATCGAAGCGGCTAAAAAGGAAAAGTGTATGGTTGCCGGGACTCCATTCGCGATGATATCCAGCCAAGAGACTTGGCTCCTGCGTTTCCCGGGCTCGAAACGTCGGGCTTGCATTCGTTTGGTAGTAATACTGCGAAACATCGCCGGATTCCGAGCGGAAATAGCCGATTTGCAAGAAAATGCTGTCTTTATCGGTGAGCTGCTGCTTGAAACGAGCCGCAAGGTTGAGTTGATCGAGATCGTTGTTGACTCGGAAACCACGCTCACTCCGGTAATATGCATCGAGCGCATAGCTGCTATTGCCAAAAACGCCGTACTGGGATGCGTTTTGGATCCAATCGCCGTGGCTAAAGTATTCCGTGCTTGAAAAAACACCCAATCCGTCCGAGGAAAACAGTTTTGAATATTCCTGTTGCGAAACATTTTGCGATAAATTGCCGCCATTAACCGGCATCAGAAGATTCGCCACTAACAATTCGCTAAACCATGGGGTTTCATATCGCAAATTGATCGCCTTGGGATCACGCAAGGCATCATAGCTCTCGGCTAAAAACAGGTGCGCCGAGGAATTAGCATAATCGTAACTCACCGCTCGAGCTGCTTCCTGAACGCTGCGATCGAACATGCCCGCATCGCGGTAAATGGCCGCGAGGTTTGCCGCTCGGACGGCCTGGTCTTCGTCCAGCAACAGCCGCGAACGGAAAATGCCTCGATTATCGTTCAGGTCCTTTGACTTTTCGAGATCAGCGACCGCTTCGTTGATTCGATTGTTTTGTTGATCCACTAACGCAAGGTATAACCAACTGGTTGGGTCATTGGGATCGAGCTCGCTGGCGATGCTCAGCTCTTTGCGCGCGTGCTTTAAATCGTGGTTATCACTCCACGCTTTGCCTAAATAACTTCGGAGGATCGCCCTTTGCGGTTCGAGCGTGGCTGCGGTCTGCAAATCAGCCAAACCTTCGGGGTGACGTCCCTTCCGAATTCGGACCAGTCCACGGCCAAGCCAAGCATTGCCCAGAGCGCCATCAATAGCGATTGCCTGGTCAAAATAATTCATGGCTTCCGCAAAATCATTTTTGGCGCTGGACAAAAATCCTTTAAGCGCGAGGCCTTCTGCATTGCGCGGTGACAAACCAAGTCCGCGATCCAGCGCGGCGATAGCTTTGTCGACGTGACCAAATCCAAATTCAAGTTCCGCAATACGCACCCAGGCGAAACCAAACCGCGGAGATTTCACCGAGGACTGGCGCGCGGCATTGAGTGCCTCGGTTAGATTCCCGCGCGATTGAAAGTAATAAGACCGGGCCAGCCATTCGCTGCCTGTGGAAGGGGTTGCCAGTGCCTCGAGTTTCTGGTGTTTAACCGCGGCGATCAGTTCGCGCAACGCCATGGCAAGTGGAGAACTAACATCTTTCATCTCAGCCTCGGTTTGCACAACCTGCCCCCCTGCCAGCAAGATAGCTCCGCGCAATGTGTGGGCGGAGGCTGAGGCTCCCGCGACGCCATCAGGCAGGCGGTCTAAAGCTGCCAGCAAATCGCCTTCGCGATAAGCTGCCAAACTGTCCTTGTAAGTCCTTTGCTCATCCTCAGTAAGGCCCAATTCGTCCGGATCGATCACCGCCGGATAATATAATGCCCACTGGATTACATTGACGGCATCAATCAGCGCTGTTTTCTTCGGAGCGCTTCCTTGTTCGACATTCGCTTGTTCTCCCTTGGCGAGCGTTAGCGAGCCCTGCGCGTTGCCTAAATCGACCGCTCCATCGAGTAGGGATAAAACAGTGCGGCCATTTTCTGCGACTTCGAGGTTAAACTCCGTCCCACGAATCGCTCCGGAAGCGACCGGCGTCCGAAACTGGACTTCGGCCGGCTTCTCCCGGCTGAAGAAGTACGTTGTGCCCGAGCGCAAATCCATTTGCGGCTTGTCGGTGGGTTTGGCCGGTGGCTGGATTTCCATGCTGGTGAGTTCGCTGACGCGAACCATGCTCAGTTCGGACCAGCGCAAGGTGGCGCGGCTGCGTGACCCGGTCCGCAACCGATCACCGAGTTGCAGAGTTTCGTTGAGCTGGACGGCGTTCCAGGCGGCTGAACCTTTGCGGGCGATCTCCACCTTCCCTTCTTTTTCAACCAGAACACAAGCTGCGCTGCCAGCTCCCGCCGCTGCGAACGGCAAAGCTGCCAAAGCAACCACGAATGCAAGCGCCCCTCGCCTGCCAGGGGGTTCCAATTCGAACGCACATCGAACGCACCTGCCAATAAACCAGCGAATCACACGAGTCATAAGGATTGAGCCAAATACTCTCAGGGAATCCGAAACCGGAACGGGTTCTTTTTAGTGCGTCAGCGACATTTTTGCAAGATGAAATCGATCCGCGTTGGGCAGGGCGAGTTGACTCAAATTAAAAGACACCGGGAGGAGAAGTTGAGGGGAGGCAAGAAAGGGTCGTTGACTCATGGAAAAAAGACACCGGGGATCGGTGTAGATGAACATGAGCAAAGAACTGAA
>Ga0157375_10000180_pt1 | contig 59335 bp, 41 predicted proteins | sample M35metaG_FD_115311 | JGI IMG/M metagenome (GOLD analysis project Ga0157375, IMG submission 115311) | Miscanthus rhizosphere microbial communities from Kellogg Biological Station, Michigan, USA - M3-5 metaG | ecosystem: Host-associated > Plants > Roots > Rhizosphere > Soil | place: USA: Michigan...
GGATGTTTCTGCATATAAAAAAATCCTGAAATTGCAGTCAGAACCAGTAAGATGAAAATTACAAGAATGATTCTCTTTATCATATCTCTCATATAGCCAGATTTTTGATGTCCTTAATTTCTAAAACCGATGTCGGGTATCCTTTTTGTACCGCATTGATCATTGCTTTCCCTACTTCATGTAAAGTTAATGATTTTGACGGTAATATAATAGGAAAAAACCAAATAAAAGGTTTAAAAAACCATTTTACATTTACTTGACCGTCAACGGGTTTCATGAATCCCGGTCTGAAATTATATGCAGCTCTGAAGCCCAGTTTCTTTAAGGCATTTTCGGTTCTTCCTTTTACTCTTGCCCACATCAGTTTTCCACTTTCTGTCTTGTCGGTATGTGCGCCTGAAACGTAATTAAAGACCATATCAGGGTTTTGATTTAAAAGAGCCTTGGCGAAATGTAATGTTGTATCGTAAGTGATCTTAGTATAATCTTCTTCGTTCATTCCTACGCTGCTGATTCCGGCACAGAAGAAACAGGCATCATAACCTTTAAAATTTTCATCATTCAAATCGATTGTTAGAAAATCTGAAACGATGTATTCTTTTAATTTGGCGTGTATTTTTCCGGAAGGTTTTCTGCTTACGCTTAGAATTTCTGAAATGTTCGGATTTTCAAGACATTCCATGAGAACGCCTTCGCCTACCATTCCTGTTGCACCTGTAAGAATTATTTTGATTGAGTTCATTTTTTTTATGTTATAGTCTAATGACGTTTTCGGATTTGCTTTTACTTTAAGCTAAATGCAAAAATTATACAGTTTTTTTGTCATTGCGAGGAGCGAAGCGACGAAGCAATCTCTTTAAAGCATTAAAACAGGATGACAAACTTTGTGGACAAACTTCTGTAAATAAGTGAATAAGGCAAAAAGTTCAACGGCGAGAATTCCCCTCCCTTGGAGGGGTGGCAAAAATTCTTTAGAATTTTTGACGGGGTGGTTTTAAAAAGTGTGAATTTTAAAAGTGAATTGGCAATAGTCAATTTTCCGATCTCATGTAAATTCATCATCCAATTATTGCCGGTTCACTTTCCTAGCCCGGATAGCAACGGTTACCCCGCAGCCAGGAGTGGAGTGTTTTAGGTTTTGGTGTTGGAGCGCATTGGCGTGAGGAGTATGAGTGGATAGCCGGAAATAGCTCCTTAAAACTATAAATAATCATTCTATTGCATATTTAAAAATAAAAAAAACCAGCCAAAACTGACCGGTTTTCAAATGTATATTGGCTGAAAATATTATTTTTTATCATGCAACTGGCTGAAAATATTATGAATAAGTCCGTCAGCAACTGAAATTTTAGGAACAAAAATACTTTTGATATCCGACCAAGCCATCACATTATTGAAAATTTTCAAGGCGTGCACCAAAACATCGGCTCTGTCTTCCCGCATATTGTGTTTTGTCATTCTTTCTTCAACGGTCAGGTCATTAAATTCTTTGTACACTTTTTTCAGGTGAGCTAATGACATCGGTTTGCCGTCTTTGGTTTTGCTCATCGAGAAAACTTTGTTGATGTTTCCACCCGAGCCGATGGCTACGATTGGTTTTTTGCTCACAACATTTTTTTTGATCTCTTCTTTCATCTCTTCCCAATTGTCTGGCATTACCAAATTATTCAGCAAACGGATCGTCCCGATGTTGAAAGATTTTTCGTACACCATTTGTCCGTTTTCGTAGAAAGTAAGCTCGGTAGAACCACCGCCAACATCAATGTATAGATAAGCAAATTCTTTGTCAAGCCCTTCTGCAACGTGATTTTCAAAAACCAAGGTCGCTTCTTCGTCTCCGGAAATAATTTCGATATTGATTCCTGATGTTTCTTTAACCTGTTTGATGATGTCATTTCCGTTTTCGGCATCACGCATGGCACTGGTGGCGCAGGCTCTGTAATGTTCAACCTTATAAATCCTCATCAGATCACTGAAAATTTTCATCGAGTCGATCACCATTCTTTCTCTTTCTTCCCCGATTTTTCCCAGTGTGAAAACATCCATTCCTAATCGTAAAGGGATTCTTAAGAGATTAAGTTTGATGAATTCCGGCTGGTTGTTATTAATTTTTACTTCATTAATTAAAAGTCTCGCTGCATTACTTCCTATATCTATGGCTGCAATCTTCATTTTGTGTTCGTTTTAGCTTTTAAATATCTGTATGTTTCAAGTTGAGAACGGCATTCTTCTTTACCGTTATTAATGTACTCGTTGCTCAATTTTTTGTCTAAAATACGAGCTTTTACGTTATCTTTCAACTGTATGTCGAGAATATCTTTCAATTCTTTCTTTAAGTTTTTGTCAGTTATCTTGGCTGCAGCTTCAATTCTGTAATCTAAATTTCTCGTCATCCAGTCTGCTGAAGAAATATAGATATCTTCTGCGCCTTTGTTGTGGAAATACATCACTCTGGCATGTTCCAGATATTCGTCTACAATACTGATTGCCTTGATCTTTTCTTTAAAATCTTTCTGATTGACAGCACAATAAATACCTCTTACAATCATTCTGATAACAACTCCCGCCTCTGCTGCGGCGTATAATTTTTCAATTAAAGCGCGGTCGCTTACGGAATTGGCTTTAATGATCATTTCTGCTTTTCGTCCTGCTTTTGCTTCTTCAATTTCTTTGTCGATATGATGTACAATCTTTTCGCGCATAAACTGAGGGCAAACCAAGAGATTTTTACAGGTTTTTAGGACTGTTAAATAATCTTCATCTTTTGGTTTTTTCAGTACATTGAAAATCTTATTGATGTCTGCCATAATGTGGCGGTCTGCGGTCATTATCAAATGATCTCCGTAAACTCTTGCTGTTTTTTCGTTAAAATTCCCTGTGCTTACAAAACCATATTGAAGCGTTTTATTATGTGCTCTTTTTTTTATGATACAAAGCTTAGCATGTACTTTTTTGTCAGGAATTCCAACTAAAACATTGATTCCTTCCGGTTCCAGCATTTCTTTCCACTTAAGATTGGATTCTTCATCAAATCTTGCCTGAAGCTCAAGCATTACCGTCACCTCTTTACCGTTTCTTGCAGCATAAATCAATGCATTAATGATTTTTGAACTGCTTGCCAGACGATACGCCGTAATCTGAATTGACTTTACATCAGGATCCATCGCAGCTTCACGAAGAAGGTCTATAACGGGATTGTATTTGTGATAAGGAAAAGTTAGAAGTACGTCATGCTTCAAAATAACGTCTGTCACTCTTTCGCCATGCTCAAAGGCGGGATGTGTGAAAGAAGTTCTTTCCACAGGTCGTTCATACTTTTCAAAAACATCAGGAAAATCCATGAAATGTTTAAAATTATGAATCTTTCCACCAGGAATGATGCTGTCTTTTTTTGATAAATTTAATTTTCGGATAAGCATTTCAAGCAACGCTTTGTCCATATCTTTATCGAAAACAAAACGGGTAGGTTTTCCTTTTCGTCTGTTTTTCAGTCCTTTTTCTATTTTTTCTGCAAAATTGGTCCGGATATCATTATCAAGATCCAATTCGGCATCTTTTGTTACTTTAAAAGCATTGGCGGCAAATTCATCATATCCGAAATAAGAAAAAATATGGGGCAAATTGAAGGTAATAACATCTTCCAAAAGCATTACATTTTTTTCCTCCGGATCTTCTGTAGGAAGCAAAACAAATCGTCCCACAAAACGCGACGGAATTTCAATAATTGCATAATTACTGGAATACTGCCAGTCTTTTTTTCTCATCGCAACGCCTAAATAAAGACTTTTATCTCTGTAGTAAGGCATTGGCGTGTTTTCATGCAGGAGAATAGGAATGACATTCGATTCTACGACTTCATCGAAGTAGTTTCTGACAAATTCTTTCTGTTTTGCCGTTAAATTTTTTGAGGTTTTGATTGAAACCTTGTGGTCTGCCATTTCACCCTGAATTTTTTTCCAGGTTTTGTCGAAATTCTGTTGCTGTCTGATGACAATTTCATTGATCCTTTGAAGGATTTTTGAAGGTGGCTGATAAAAAGATTCTGCAATTACTTTTTCCTTAAAATCCATGGCGCGCTTTAATCCGGCAACCCGCACTCTGAAAAACTCATCTAAATTGTTGGAAAAAATCCCCAAAAAACGGATTCTCAGATACAAAGGTACATTTTCGTCCATCGCTTCCTGCAAAACTCTTTCGTTGAAGGCAAGCCATGTAATATCTCTCGGATTAAAGTGTAATGACATTCTCTAGTTTATAATTTATCAAAAATAATGATAAATCAGTTTTTCATCTACTTTTTTAGGTTAAACTTTAATTAATTTTTATGATATTAAAAAAATAAACCATCAGCTGCTAAACTTCACAAAATGGCTCTGAGCAACAATACTGTGACAAACAATTGATCAGGTTTTAAAATTTATCAAAAAATAAGTGGAAAAAATTTCCAAATTTTAAAGTGAAAAACATTGATGTAGCGGGGTTTTATTTTTATTCTGTCAATTTGTCACAAAAAATTGAATGGTATAAATATTGAGAAATACTGAATGTAAATTAAATATAAAAATTAGAAAAAATATAAATATTATGAGTAAAATAATTGGAATTGACTTAGGAACGACCAACTCGTGTGTTGCTGTAATGGAGGGGAAAGACCCTGTCGTAATTCCTAATGCAGAAGGTAAAAGAACAACGCCTTCTATTGTAGCGTTTACAGAAGATGGTGAAAGAAAAGTAGGAGACCCTGCAAAAAGACAGGCTGTAACGAATCCAAAGAAAACCGTATATTCTATCAAAAGATTTATCGGAACTCACTTTAAGGAAGATGCTAAAGAAATTTCAAGAGTACCTTACGAAGTTGTAGCAGGACCAAATGACACTGTAAAAGTAAAAATCGACGATAGAGAATATACTCCACAGGAAATCTCTGCAATGACGCTTCAGAAAATGAAGAAAACTGCTGAAGATTATCTTGGACAAGAAGTAACAAGAGCAGTAATCACTGTTCCTGCATACTTCAACGATGCACAAAGACAGGCTACTAAAGAAGCAGGAGAAATCGCTGGTCTTAAAGTAGAAAGAATTATCAACGAACCTACAGCTGCAGCTTTAGCTTACGGTTTGGATAAAAGCCATAAAGATCAGAAAATCGCTGTGTATGACCTTGGTGGTGGTACTTTCGATATCTCTATCCTTGATTTGGGAGACGGTGTATTTGAAGTATTGTCTACAAACGGAGATACACACTTAGGAGGTGATGACTTTGATGACGTAATCATTAACTGGATGGCTGACGAATTCAAAGCTGAAGAAGGAGTAGAATTAAAATCTGATGCAATCGCATTACAAAGATTGAAAGAAGCTGCTGAAAAAGCTAAAATCGAATTGTCTTCTTCTGCACAAACTGAAATCAACTTACCATATATCACAGCTACAGCTACAGGTCCTAAACACTTAGTGAAGACTTTAACGAAAGCTAAATTCGAGCAGTTATCTGCAGACTTGGTAAAAAGATCTATGGATCCTGTTGCAAAAGCATTGAAAGATGCAGGCTTGTCAACTTCTGATATCGACGAGGTAATCTTGGTAGGTGGTTCTACAAGAATCCCGATCATTCAGGAAGAAGTAGAAAAATTCTTCGGTAAAAAACCTTCAAAAGGAGTTAACCCGGATGAGGTTGTAGCAATTGGTGCAGCTATTCAGGGAGGTGTATTGACAGGAGATGTAAAAGATGTTTTACTTCTTGACGTTACACCACTTTCTCTAGGTATTGAAACAATGGGTTCTGTTTTCACTAAATTAATTGAAGCGAACACAACGATCCCAACTAAAAAATCTGAAGTATTCTCTACAGCTTCTGACAACCAGCCCGCTGTAAGCATCAGAGTAGGACAGGGTGAAAGACCAATGTTCAACGATAATAAGGAAATCGGTAGATTCGACCTTGCAGATATCCCGCCAGCACCAAGAGGTGTTCCTCAAATCGAAGTTACATTCGATATCGATGCAAACGGTATTTTAAATGTTTCTGCTAAAGATAAAGGAACCGGTAAGGAGCAGACGATCAAAATTCAGGCATCTTCAGGTCTTTCTGACGAAGAAATCGAAAGAATGAAAAAAGAAGCTCAGGAAAACTCTGCAGCTGATGCTAAGAAGAAAGAAGAAGTTGAGATCTTCAACAAAGCAGATGGATTGATCTTCCAGACTGAAAAGCAATTGAAAGAGTTTGGTGAAAAATTATCTGCTGACAAAAGAGCAGCGATCGAAACAGCTCATGCAGAATTGAAGACAGCTTTCGAAGCAAAGAACGGAGATGATGTAAAAGCTAAAACAGAAGCTTTAGATGCCGCATGGATGGCAGCTTCAGAAGAATTGTATGCAGCAGGACAAGGTGCAGATTCAGGTGCTCAGAACCCTGGAGGAAATGCAGGCGGAGCAGAAGATGTACAGGATGCAGACTTCGAAGAAGTGAAATAAGTATTTGATTCAATATCAATAAACAATAGTAAAACCGTTGTAGACATTTGTTTACAACGGTTTTTTTGTGCCTTGTTTTTAACTAATTTAGATTTATAAATAAATAAAGATCATACAGAATTGAAATTATTAATAAATTTAACCCACATGAAAGAGCAGGATACTGCAAGCACCCAAAATGTATATTTTTATTTTTGTTAATTAGTTTAATTAAAATAATTCAGGATTTACTGAAAATAATTATGAAATTTCAAAATATATCAAAATTCCTATTATCTGTTTTTACGCTTTTTTTCTTTTCATCAGTGGTGAAAAGTCAGGAAAAATTTCCGGATGGAACAGCCATCCCGCAATGGTTTAGAGATAACAAGCCGACAGACATCAATAAATTAGGGAAAAAATATATTCTTACAGATTTTGGAGTTAAAAATGACAGTACCATTCTTCAGACAAAACAAGTTCAGGCAATCATCGATAACGCTGCTAAAAATGGAGGCGGGGTAATCATCATACCAAAAGGAACTTTCCTGATCAGCTCTATTTTTTTTAAACAGGGAACACATTTATATTTAGAAAAAGGAGCGGTTTTAAAAGGAAGCGATGATATTAATGATTTTCCGGTCGTAACAACAAGAATGGAAGGACAAACCGTAAAATATTTTCCGGCATTAGTAAATGCAGACGGATTGGATGGTTTCACCATTTCAGGAAAAGGAACACTGAACGGAAATGGTTTACGCTTCTGGAAATCATTCTGGAAAAGACGCGAATGGAATCCTAAATGCACCAATATGGATGAAATGAGACCTCGTATCATCTATATTTCAAACTCTAAAAATGTGCAGATTGAAGACATTACCGTAAAAAATTCACCTTTCTGGAGTACCCATTATTATAAAAGTCAATTTGTAAAGCTATTAAATTTAACGATTCTCGCTCCGAAAGAACCTGTGAAAGCACCAAGTACAGATGCAATCGATATTGATGCTTGTTCTAATTTCTTAGTTAAAAATTGTTATTTATCAGTAAACGACGACGCCATTGCATTGAAAGGCGGAAAAGGTCCAAAAGCGGATAAAGATCCAAATAATGGTGAAAATAGAAACATCATCATTGAAAACAATACTTTCGGGTTTTGCCATTCTGCATTGACTTGCGGAAGCGAATCGATTCACAATTACAATATTATTTTCCGTAACTCAACGGTGAAAGATGCTTCGAGGTTGTTGCATCTAAAAATGAGACCAGACACACCTCAACATTACGAATACATCACACTTGACAATATCAAAGGAAACGTAAAAACATTCTTATTTGTAAAAGGCTGGAGCCAGTTTTTTGATTTGAAAGGAGAAGAAGCGCCGAAAAGAAGATTAGCAAATAATATTGTCTTAAAAAATATCGACATCAGCTGTGAAACGGCTTTTGATATTGAAAAATCAGACCTGTACGAGTTGAAAGATTTTACTTTTGAAAATCTAAATATTAAAGCTTTAAAACCTAAAGAGGAAAACTTGGATGCGATTGAAAATTTGAAAAAAATTAAGGTAAATGTTACCAAAGTAGATTCTTTAGGTCAATCATACGATAAAAAAGACGATTCCGACGAAGGCAAAAAATAATGAATTATTCTTCCAAAATATTCTTCCTGTTATGTTTGTGCTTCCAATTGCTGCATGCTCAAAGTAAGGAAATTCAATTCCTGAGCGGGACAGATTCTGAGCATACAAAAGAATGGGATTTTTGGATAAATGGAGGTCGAAAATCCGGAAATTGGGATAAAATTCAGGTTCCTTCTCAATGGGAACAGCAGGGATTTGGTTCGTACAATTATGGAAGAGATTATGTAACGTACGGCAAGAATTTTAAATTTAATGATGAAGTAGGTTTATATAAATACAAGTTTTTGGTTCCAAATTCATGGAAAGGGAAATCGGTGAATATCGTTTTTGAAGGCTCAATGACCGATACCGAAGTGAAAATTAATGGAAAGCTTGCCGGAGCAATTCATCAAGGCGCTTTTTATGAATTTAAATATGATGTTTCAGACAAATTAAATTTCAGAAATGAAAATATTCTCGAAGTCAAAGTTTCAAAGATGTCAGCCGACAAATCCGTCAACAATGCAGAACGTCTTGCAGATTACTGGATTTTGGGCGGGATTTTCAGACCGGTTTATCTCGAAGCCGTTACAAAAGAAAATATTTCGTGGACTGCGATAGATGCCAAAGCAGACGGAACTTTTCGTTCCAATATTCATTTAAAAGGAATTGAATCAGTCAATAATTTAAAAGTAGAATTATTTGATGCTAAGAATATGCTGATTGGTGAATCTCAAATTAAAATTGAAAAAGGAGATACTTTAAAACAGATCCAGTTTTCCGTTAAAAATCCCAAACTTTGGACGGCAGAAACCCCGAATTTATACAAAGCAAAATTTACTTTAAATAAAAATAGAAAAAGCATCTACGAAACCGAAGAAAAATTCGGTTTCCGAACCATTGAAATCCGAAAAGGCGACGGAATTTACATTAACGGAACCAAAATCAAGATGAAAGGCATCAACCGTCACGTTTGGTGGCCGGAAACTGGTAGAGCAGTGAACAGAAACATTGATTTAATGGACGTTCAGCTCATCAAAGAAATGAATATGAATGCTGTTCGCTGTTCGCATTATCCGCCAAATAAATCATTTTTAAAAATTTGCGATTCGTTAGGATTGTATGTTTTGGATGAATTGGCGGGTTGGCAAAAAAAATACAGTACGGAAGTTGGTAAAAAGCTTGTCAGAGAAATGGTGACGAGAGATGCGAACCATCCCTCAATCATTTTCTGGAGCAACGGAAATGAAGGTGGGCATAATTTTGATCTGGATACAGAATTCGCAAAATATGACTTGTCCAATCGCCCGGTCATTCACGCGCATCACAAACCGGGAAATGCTTTTAACGGAATTGATTGCAACCATTACGAAGATTATTACAGCACACAAAAAATCCTCGAAGGAGAAAATATTTATATGCCGACCGAATTTTTGCACGCGCAGGATGATGGCGGTGGCGGAACTTCTCTAGCCGACTATTGGGAACTGCACTGGAATTCCAAAAAAGGCGCTGGAGGTTTTATTTGGGCGTTTGCAGATGAAGGCTTGGTAAGAACCGATTTCAATAATCAAATCGATGTAAATGCCATTAACGCTCCAGATGGAGTAGTGGGTCCGCATCGTGAAAAAGAAGGTAGTTTTTACGCTATCCGCGAAATTTATAGTCCGGTAAAAATTAATATTAAAACGATTTCAAACGATTTTAACGGAATCATTCCTGTAGAAAATAGATATCATTTTACAAATTTAAATGCATGTCAGTTTGAATGGAAATTAATAAAATTTAAAACGCCTTATTCCTCAGAATCAGGATTTGATGTTCTGCAAAAAGGAAAAGCAGAATCTCCTAACATTAAACCTACGGAAAAAGGAAATATTTATGTAAATCTTCCCCAAAACTGGAAAGAAAGTCAGGCTTTATTATTAACGGCGACCGATTCTTTCGGAAAAGAAATTTATACTTGGACCTGGAAAATCTCGTCTAATGATGAAATTTCAAAACATTTTCAGAAAACTTTAACCAAAGAATTTCCAGTTTCTGTCGCAGAAAATGATTCTTTATTTATTTTAAAATCAGATGAAAAAGAATTTTCATTTGGTAAAAAAGACGGATTATTAAAATCTGTCATTATCGATAAAAAAGGCAAGAAAATGACTTTCCGAAACGGACCTGTTTTCGTAAATGGAAAAGTAGAATTATCATTAATAAAATCTTTTGCCGAAGGAAAAAATCAACTCATTGAAGTATCTTATAAAAACGGAAATAAAATAATCTGGAAGCTGAATCCTGACGGAATTTTAGAGTTAAATTACGAATATGCACTTTCAGGAGATTATCCGTTTGCGGGCGTAAGTTTTGATTATCCTGAAAATTATGTCATCAGTGCGAAATGGTTTGGAAAAGGTCCTTATCACGTTTGGAAAAACAGAACTCAGGGACAGACTTATAATGTTTGGCAAAATTTGAAAAACTCAACCAGAACAGGTTCTTCGCCTTGGATTTATCCTGAATTTAAAGGATATTTTGATGATGTTTCGTGGTTGCAGCTGAATACTGCAGAAGGTAAAATCACGATCGGAACAAAAGAAGAAAAGATGTTTGTAAGATTTTTTGATTTTTATGGAATTTACGGAGCAGAAGGTTATCCGAAATTGCCGGGCGGAAATATTTCATTTTTAGATGCAATTCCGCCTTTGGGAACTGTTTTGGCTTTTAACATTAACGATAAAACTGAATCTTTAGGAAAGGAAAGCGAGTTGAATCATCTCAATGGAACTTTCAAAAGAACACTTTATTTCTATTTCGGTTTACCGGATTTAGGCGATGAAAATAAACAGTTTACCATGCCAAAAGAAAATATTTTAACGGATTAATGATGAAAAAAGGGACAGGATTTTTGATGCTTTTTATTTGTTCGTTGATGTTTGCTCAACAAACGACTTTCAAATTTGATTTTGGTGGTGAAAGAGCAGAAAATGGCTTTATTCCAATCACTTCAACTTCAAAATTTGATAAGAAAATTGGCTATGGATTTATGGATATTTCCAGCTTAAAATCTGTCGACAATGGAGGAGATGCGTTAACGGGAGATTATATCACCAGCAACAAGCCTTTCTATTTTTCGGTGGCGATTCCTGAAGGAAATTATGATATAAAATTAACGTTAGGCGATAGCAAAGGAAGTTCTGAAACAACAGTTCGTGTAGAAAACCGTCGTCTGATGCTGGATGATGTAAAAACAAAAGAAAAAGAGATCATTGAAAAATCAATTACCGTTCACGTTAAAGACAGCATCATTCGTAATCAAAACGGAGTTCAGATCGGGATTGTAAAATTAAAACCGAGAGAAACAAAATATCTGCATTGGGATAATCTGTTGACCATTGAATTTAATAATAAAGCTCCAAAAGTTTGTGCATTAACCATTCAACCCAACAAAACAGTGAAAATGATTTATATTACGGGAGATTCTACAGTTGTGGATGCGCAGTACGAACCTTGGGCTTCTTGGGGACAGATGTTGCCGTATTTTTTTATTCCGAAAGAAATTGTGATTGCCAATTATGCCGAAAGCGGCGAAACGTTAAAAGCCTTTGAAGACCGCCACCGAATTGATAAAATTTGGAATAAGATAAAGCCCGGAGATTACCTGTTCATACAGTTTGGACATAATGACCAAAAGTATGGAAATAGCACAAAATCAGGATATAGAAAAAGGTTAAAAGAATGGATTAATAAAGCTAAAGAATTGGGAGCAATTCCGGTTTTGGTTACTTCTATGAACCGTCATGTTTTTGATGAAAATAGTAAGATTGTCAATACGTTGGATGATTTTCCTTCTGCGATACGCGAAATTTCAAAAGAAGAAAATGTATATTTAATTGATTTAAATGCAATGAGTAAAACGCTCTTCGAAGCGATGGGTCCGGAAAATTCTAAAAAAGCATTTGTCTATTATCCTGCAAATTCTTATCCGAATCAACCGAATGCTTTGGCAGATGACACTCATTTTAATACGTATGGCGCTTATGAACTGGCAAAATGTGTGGTAAAAAGTATTGTAGATCAGAAGTTACCTTTGAGTAAATTTGTTTCCAAAAATTATAAAGGTTTTGATTTAAATAAACCTGATGCAGTCGAAAAATTTTATTGGCCTGAAAGCATTTTTATGGAATCTTTAAAACCTGATGGGAACTGAAAAAATTAGAAGTTGTATCATAAGTTTAAAGAACCACGAAGTGGTTCAATATAAATAGCACCGGGTGAAACTCGGTGAAAAATGTAAATAATCATTTGAACCCGATGAAAAAATAGGAATCAAAAATGAAAATTAAAAATATAATTAGTATTGGTTTAATATTTTTTGCCTTCGGAAACCTTTCCGCACAAAATCCGTGGCCAAAAACTACTGAAACCGCAAAACCATGGACACGTTGGTGGTGGATGGGAAATGCTGTTGATGAAAAAGGATTGGATAAACAACTGACAACACTTAATAAAGCAGGCTTTGGAGGCGTTGAAATCGTTCCGATTTACGGCGCAAAATGCTTTGAAAATCAATACATCAATTATCTTTCTCCTGAATGGATGAAAATGCTTCAGTTCACCACGAACAAAGCAAAAAGCCTGAATATGGGCGTTGATATGGCGGTGGGAACAGGCTGGCCAATCGGTGGTCCGCAGGTAAGTGAAGAAGATGCTGCCACAAAAATGATTGTTCAGACTTACACGATTTCATCGGGTGAAAAATTTTCAGAAAAAATTGTTTTAAATGATGAAAAGCTTAAAAATTTAAAAACGATAAAACTCGATATTGTAACAGCTTACAACGAAAAAAATGAAGTTGTTGTCTTAACCGATAAAATCACAAACGATGGTTCTCTCAACTGGAAACCGGATTTCGGGAAATGGACGATCTATGCAGTTTTTACGGGGAAAACACTTCAAAAGGTGAAACGCGCCGCTCCGGGCGGTGAAGGTTATACATTGGATCATTTTTCGCCTGTCGCAACGGTAAATTATCTTAAAACTTTCGATAAAGCTTTTGGAAATTCCAATTATGGGGTGCGTTCTTTTTTTAATGACAGTTACGAAGTTTACAATGCCGACTGGACGCCGGATTTTAAAAATGAATTTAAAAAAAGGAGAGGATATGATGTAAGTCCATATATCAAATATCTGGTTAGTGATGAGCAGAGTGAAATAGCAGGAAGAGTAAAATCTGATTACAGACAAACTTTAAGCGAATTGATTTTACATAATTTTGCTGATAATTTTACCAACTGGGCGCATTCTAAAAACTCAAAAAATACGAATCAGGCGCACGGTTCACCCGGAAATTTGCTGGATTTGTACGCCGCAGTCGATATTCCGGAGTCTGAAACTTTCGGAAGTTCCATTTTTGAAATTCCTGGGTTGAGAAGAGACAGTGCAGATATTCAAAAATCAGATATGCCCGATTTTAATATGTTGAAATTTGCTTCTTCTGCAGCCAATGTGACGGGCAAAAAATTAACTTCAAACGAGACTTTTACGTGGTTGACAGAGCACTTCAAAACCTCCTGGTCACAAGCAAAACCAGAAGTTGAGCAGGTCTTTTTGTCGGGAATCAATCACGTTTTTTATCACGGTACGACTTATACGCCTGCCGATGTTCCTTTTCCGGGATGGCTGTTTTATGCTTCCGTGAATTTTGTTCCCGATAACAGTTTGTGGCCACATTTGAAAGGATTAAACTCTTATATTGAACGTACTCAATCTGTTTTGCAAAGTGGAAAATCTGATAACGAACTGCTCATGTATTGGCCGATTTACGACCAATGGGCAAGTCCAAAAGGAAAAGATATCGCCTTTAAAGTTCATAACGTTGAAAAGTGGCTGCAGCCAACACCGTTTTATGAAGATTTGAAGAAATTAGGCAAAATGGGGTATTCTTTGGATATGATTTCGGATAAAATGATTAATGAATCAAAATCGGATAATCTGAAAATTCAGACTGGAAAAGAAAGATCTTCTTATCAGGTTTTAATCATTCCGGAATTGACGTATTTACCGGAAACTACGTTGAATGATATTCTGAAATTAGCTCAAAATGGTGCTTCAATTATTTTCCAAAACGAACCAAAAGATATTCCCGGAAACTTTGAAGTGGAGAAAAGAAGAAATCAGTTAAAATCTTTATGGAATCAAATTCCGTTTCAAAATCAAGGCGAAAATGTAAAAATTGCTAGTTTTGGAAAAGGAAAGATTGTTTTAAGTTCTGATGTCGAAAAAGGATTGGAATATTTAAAAATACAAAGAGAAAAATTAACAGATACCGGATTGAAATTTGTAAGAAGACAGTTTGACGGCGGAAAATATTACTACATTGTCAATCACACTTCAAAAGAAATCAATCAATTTGTTCCTATTAATTATATAGGAAAACAAACGACGATAATGAATCCTGAAAACGGAGATTTTGGAGTTGCAGAAATGCAAAATAATTCTGTTCGAATTCAGTTAAAATCCGGAGAATCTTTAATTTTGAAAAATTCTGAAGCCGTTGATTCTTCCATCTCAAAATGGAAATATACAGAGAAAACAGACGTTCCGATAATTCTAGATCAGGGTTGGCAATTAAGTTTCAAAGAAGGCGGTCCCGAGCTTCCGAAATCCAGAAATTTAAAGAAATTAGAACCCTGGACCAATTTTTCTGACGATCCTGCAACGCAAAGTTTTTCAGGAACAGGTATTTACACCACGAATTTAAATGTAAAGAAAAAAAATGCAGACGATTATCTTTTAAAATTTGATAAATTGTACGAAAGTGCAAAAGTGATTGTCAACGGTCAGGATGCAGGAATTGTCTGGAGCATTCCTTTTGAAATCAACATAGGAAAGTATTTGAAAAAAGGGGAAAATACCATTCAAATAGAAGTTTGTAATTTAATGGCAAACAGAATTCGTTATATGGATAAGAATAAAATTGTTTGGCGTAATTATAATGAGATTAATTTTGTAAATATTAACTATAAACCTTTTGACGCATCTAACTGGAAAGTTCAGCCTTCCGGATTGGATGGGGAAATTCAAATAATTCCACGATATTACTCAAAATAAATTTTAAAAATAAAAGATAACTTTGTTGGAAAATCGCAAAGACGCAAAGTTTTTAATATCATAAACTCGTTTCAAGGCGCAAGAAAATCGAAGATTTTCAATAAATGAGAGGTATTAAAGGAGTTCAATTTTATCGAAGATAAAATCTTTGCGCCTTAACAAATTATTTTAGGTTTGATTTGCGCCTTTGCGATAACCAACCTAATAAAATTTTAAATAAATTAAAATAAAAAATATGACACAAAACATAGTAAAATCAATCGCATTGGGAACTTGCCTGTTGACATTTGGCTTTTCCTATTCTCAAAAGAAAGTTGTGTTGGATAACTTTTTTAACAACGAAAAAAAGGCAGATAAAGAAACCGGAGAAGTAAAATCATGGCATTACACATGGGATGATACGACCAGCGGTGGATTTTCTTTGCTAGGAGAAATCTTTACAAAACAGGGTGCAGCCATCAGTTCTTTAAAAACGGCTCCTTCTAAAAAAGATTTAAAAGATGCCAACGTTTATATCATCGTAGATCCGGATATTGATAAAGAAGCTTTTAATGGAAAGGCAAATTTGATAGATCCTGCAACCGTTAAAAATTTGGTGGAATGGGTTAAAAAAGGTGGTGTCTTAGTTTTATTGAGCAACGATCACGGGAATTCAGAATTTGAACACCTTAACAAACTGGCAGGAGAATTTGGAATTCATTTTAACGATGACAGTTATAACAGAGTTCAGGGAAGAGAATTCGAGCAGGGCGCAGTAAATGTTCCGGCAGGAAATGAAATTTTCTCTGCACAAAAATTATACATGAAAGAGGTGAGCTCGATTGATGTAAAAGCACCTGCAAAAGCTATTTTGTCTGCAGAAGGTAAAAACATTGCAGCGATTGCAAAATTAGGGAAAGGAACTGTTTTCGCATTGGGAGACCCATGGTGCTATAATGAATATACAGACGGCAAAAAATTAACTCCGGATTTTACCAATTATCAGGGAGCAGAAGAATTGGTAAAATGGTTGTTAAAACAAAGTAAATAACATCAATAATTGAATCTGTGCAATCGATTGAATTTTTTGATAGGTATTTTGGGCAGCTTAATCCGCCTTCCACTCCCAATCTTTTTGTTACACTGCGTTTCACAAAAAGGATTTTCGTTCAAGTCGGGCTGCGAGAGATTCAACATCAATTAGGAATGGGTTTTAGCCCGTTTACAAATAAGGCTTTAGCCAAAACTTAAAAATTTTACTAAATAATAATGTAGAATTATGAAAATCAAGTATATCTTTATTACATCCGCTATTTTTCTTTCGCAAACAATTTTTGCGCAAAGACAAATGGAGTACCTGAAAAGAGGAATCGTAGCAATCCCCGCAGAATCAGGAGTTTTTGTAAGTTGGCGTCTGCTAGGAACAGAAGCTCACAACACTCACTTTGATCTCTATCGAACTGAAAATAATTCAACCAAAAAATTGAATGAAAAGCCATTGCTCAACGAGACTAACTTTTTAGACAAAACAGCAGATAAAGGAAAGAATTACACCTATTTCGTGAAATCCAATGCTCAGGATAAAACAGTAGATGATGATTCTGCGAAATATGTAGCTTCTCAAAAGCCGTATTTTTCAATTCCTTTAAAAACGCCTGCCGGATATACGCCAAATGATATTTCTGTTGCAGATCTTGACGGTGATGGAGAGTATGAAATTATCCTCCATCAAACCGGACAATCCCGTGACAACAGCCAGAAAGGGATTACTGATGAGCCTATTATTCAGGCTTATAAACTTAATGGAACATTCTTATGGGAAATCAATTTAGGAAAAAACATAAGAGAAGGAGCACATTATACACAGTTTCTGGTGTACGATCTGGACCAGGATGGTAAAGCAGAAATCGTAATGAAAACCGCAGATGGTTCAAAAGACAGTAAAGGAAAAATCATTGGAGATGCTACAAAAAATTACGTCAATGAAAACGGATTTATCCTTTCCGGTCCTGAATATCTGACCGTTTTTAACGGAGAAACTGGTGAGGAAATTAATACAGTTAATTATCAGGTTCCAAGATTTGCAGGAAGTCTAAACCCAACAGATGAGCAAATGACCGAAACCTGGGGTGATGCAAAAGGAAACCGTATAGACAGATTTTTGGGTGCAGTAGCTTATTTGGACGGTAAACATCCAAGTTTTGTGATGTCGAGAGGATATTACACAAGAACAGCAATTGCAGCATGGGATTATAAAGATAAAAAATTAAGTTTACGATGGTTATTTGACACTGAAAGTTCAGAAGAAAATAAAAAATTCCGCGGACAGGGAAATCATAATTTAAGCATTGCAGATGTAGATAATGACGGAAAAGATGAAATAATTTATGGCGCAATGACTGTTGACGATAACGGAAAAGTGTTGAACAGCACAGGCTATGGTCATGGTGACGCATTACATGTCGGTGATTTAGATCCTTCAAATCCGGGATTGGAAATCTTTGATATTCAGGAAAGATTCGACGATGCAGGTGCACATTTTCGAGATGGGAAAACTGGAAAAGTTTTATGGAAATTACCTTCTTTAATTTATAGTAAACAAGGCAAATTCCAGGGTCCGGGAAGAGGATTATCTTTAAATATTGATCCTCGTTATGAAGGTTCTGAATGCTGGGCTGCCGGAGCAGGAGTCAAAGGTCTTTACGATGCAAAAGGGAATAAAATCAGTGAAAAAAATCCAGCCGTGAATATGGGAATTTATTGGGATGGAGATTTTTTAAGCGAAATTTTAGACGGAACTTCCGTGTCAAAATGGGACTGGAAAAATGAAAAATCAAATTTAATATTTGATGCTAAAGATTTTCAGTGTGAATCAAACAACGGAACCAAGAAAAATCCTTCTTTAGTGGCAGATTTATTTGGAGACTGGAGGGAAGAAGTCATTTACAGAACTTCAGATAATCAGGAACTTCGTATTTTCAGCTCAACAATTCCTACGAAGCACCGTTTGTACACTTTGATGCACAATCCACAATATCGTTTGAGCATTGTTTGGCAAAATGTAGGGTACAACCAGCCTCCGCACACGGATTATTATCTGGATGAATCGGTTAAAGAAATTCCAAAACCGAATATTTTCACTGTAAATCCAAAAAAATAAATTATTATTATGAAAATCAAGGTTGTCATTCCGCTTATTGTATTGGTTGTATTTTTAGTTTCATTTCAAAAACTTCAGAATAAGCCGGTTCTTTATATTATTGGAGATTCTACGGTGCAAAACGGCTCAGGGAAAGGCTCTGATTCACTTTGGGGCTGGGGAAGTTTTATGAATTTATATTTAAATACAGACAAAATTGAAATTCAAAATCATGCAAAAGGTGGAAGAAGCAGTCGAACATTTCTTACAGAAGGTCGTTGGGATTCAATTATGAAAACGATTAAAAAAGGAGATTATGTTTTAATGCAGTTTGGTCATAATGACGGTGGTGAATTGGCAGATACTTTGAGAGCTAGAGGTACAATTAAAGGGATTGGAGAAGAGACAAAAGATATCTATAACCCAATTCGTAAAGTAAATGAAACCGTTTATACTTACGGCCATTATATGAGAAAATATGCTCAGGAAGCAAAAGCTAAAGGGGCAATTCCTATTATTGTTTCTCCGATTCCGAGAAATGAATTTGATAAAAACGGGAAAATAGGAAAAGATCAATACGGAGTTTGGGCGCAGGAAGTAGCTAAACAAACCGGAGCATACTTTATTGATTTAAATAAAATGGTCATCGAAAAATACCAAGAAATGGGACCTGAAAAAGTGAAAGCCTTTTTTCCCAAAGACCATACCCACACCAACAAGGAAGGAGCAATTTTAAATGCAGAATTAGTGACTGACGGAATTAAGAATTTAAAAAGTTGCGAACTGAAAAAATATATAAAATAAAAATAAATATTATGAAAAAGATACTAATGAGAAGTGCTGCTTTTGTTCTGATTTTTGGGGCTTTATCCTCATGTTCAGTTCAGAAACAGACGACAACGAAGAATGTTGATCTTCCCAATAAAAAGGAAGTCCTGCAAATTGCAGAAAAAGCCAACCAATATTTCATGAATAAATGGCCGGATACCGGAAAAGAAATTGTTGGTAAAAAAGTGTGGCCAAGTAACCTTTGGACGCGTGCCGTTTATTATGAAGGATTAATAGCATTATATAAAGTTGATCCGAAAAAAGAATATTATGACTACGCCATGTCATGGTCTGAAAAGCATAATTGGGACATGATGCGTGATACTTATACGCGTAATGCTGATAATCAGGCTTGTGGACAAACATATTTGGATCTTTATGAAATCGATGGCAAAAAAAATCCGGAGAGAATAAAATTGGTAAAAGCTTCCATAGACAGCATGATGGCTACCAATAAAATAGATGACTGGTGGTGGATTGATGCATTGCAAATGGGAATGCCTATTTTCACGAAACTGGGCAGAATGACCGGCGAGAAAAAATATTTCGATAAAAATTACGAAATGTATGCTTTCACAAAATATAAGCACGGAGGAAACGGTTTGTATAATCCTAAAGACAAGCTTTGGTGGAGAGACAAAAGCTTTGTTCCGCCTTATAAAGAACCAAACGGTGAAGATTGCTACTGGAGCCGCGGAAACGGTTGGGTAGTTGCTGCGTTGGCGCGTACGCTGGAAGATACGCCGAAATCCGATCCTCATTATCAGGAATATTTACAGGATTACACAGATTTGTTATCAGCTTTACTTCCGATTCAGAGAGAAGATGGTTTTTGGAACGCGAGTTTGCATGATCCCACCAATTTCGGAGGAAAAGAAATGACAGGAACTGCTCTTTTCGTATACGGAATGGCGTATGGAATCAATAAAGGTTTAATTGACAGAGAAACATATTTACCTGTTGTCATTAAAGCCTGGAATGCGATTGCAAAAGATTCCGTTCAGCCTAATGGATTTTTAGGTTGGGTTCAGGGGACAGGAAAGGAACCAAAAGACGGTCAGCCGCTTGCTGTTGACAAACAACCTGATTTTGAAGATTATGGTTTAGGTTGTCTATTGCTTGCAGGAAGTGAAGTTTATAAATTAAAATAAAATATTTAAGTTTGAGAATTAATTTTTAGCGGATGATTCCAATCTTGAATTTTTGGTTCTTTTGTTTTAAGACAAAAGAATATGGAATAATTGCATGACACCACAAGATGCACAGTTGATACCATATCATTAATTTTCAAATTCTAACCATAAGATAAATTATGAATGCATTATTAGGAATTTTTTTCCATTTCTTAGGAGGATTTTCTTCGGGAAGTTTTTACTTACCCTATAAAAAAGTAAAAGGCTGGAATTGGGAAACATATTGGTTGATTGGGGGTATAGTCTCCTGGATTATTGTTCCGCCATTAGCCGCATTTCTTACCATTCCTAATTTCTGGGAAATTATACAGAATGAGAGTTCTTCCATATTAGGATTAACGTTTTTGTTCGGTGCCTTGTGGGGAATTGGTGGTTTTACTTATGGTTTAGGGGTTCGATATTTGGGAGTTGCGCTGGGAAGCAGCATTATTCTTGGGCTTTGTATGGTTTTTGGCTCGCTTGTTCCATCCATTTATTATGAATTTTCTCCACACACCGGAAAAGACAATATAGGTTTGTTGATTTCCAATAAATGGGGACAAATGGTTTTATTGGGGCTTTTTGTCTGTGTCATTGGAATCATCATCAGCGGAAAAGCGGGAATGATGAAGGAAAAAGAACTGAAAACAGATTCATTAGATCCTCATGGTACACAGGTAAAAACGGAATATAAATTCGGATTAGGATTAATAGTTTCCATTATATCAGGAGTTTTAAGTGCTTGTTTTAATTTTGGACTGGAAGCCGGAAAACCAATGGCAGATGTAGCCAATGAATTATGGAAAAACGCAAATCCTGGACAGGGAGAATTCCTTTTTCAAAACAATGTCACGTATGTCGTTGTCCTTTGGGGCGGAATGGCAGTCAATCTAATCGGCTGTCTATATCTGGCAATTAAAAATAAATCATATACAGATTATACAAAAAAGAACGTACCGGTTATAAGCAACTTGATTTTTTGCGCACTTGCCGGAACGATGTGGTTTTTACAGTTCTTCTTTTATGGTATGGGAGAAAGTAAGATGGGGAATGGTGCAAGCTCATGGATATTACACATGGCATTTATCATTTTGATTGCCAATTTATGGGGAATTATCATTAAAGAGTGGAAGGGAGTTTCCAAGAAAACGATCACTACCATTGCTGTCGGAATGACGGTCATGTTTATTTCAATTTTAATTGTAGGTTACGGAAATTCTTTACGCTAGAAGTACTTTCTAACATTAACAATTTTCTTTAATTATTCTTATTTGGATAATATACAGTTTAATTTTTGTAAGGCACTGATTTTTATCAGCTGCCTTTTTTTATGCTGATTGATAATACCTTTTTTAAAAAAAATATTAATTATTAAATGATTACTTCACTGTTTTAAAGTCTGTTACAGATTTTAAATTTTATTTTAAATTATTTCACCAAATTGTTACTAAATTTAAATTTTAAATTAAATATTTATACCTAATTAAGATAAATTATGAATTTTAAGATGCAGGATATGGCAGGATGCCGGAATTTTTGTAACAGTGTACATTGGCTACATAATAATTTTAATGTTACTAAAACTTAATATATGTCTTTAAAAATTACAAATAAGAATTTAAAGCCATTAATTGCACCTTTATTTCTGCTTGCGTCTGGTTTTGTCTTTGGGCAAACAACAATTAAGGATACTGCAAAAGTAGGAACGAAAGATATCGAAGAGGTTGTTGTTATTGGCTATGGAAAAGTAAAAAAATCTGATTTAACGGGAGCTGTAGCTTCAGTTTCTGCAAAAGATTTGGCTGCTACACCGGCAATGAATGCTCTACAGGCTTTACAAGGAAGAGCTGCCGGTCTGAATATCGTGACAGCAGGAGGTGCGCCGGGAGCAGGTGCAAACGTTACTCTTCGTGGCGGAGCATCTATTACTCAGGGTACAGAACCATTATATATTGTAGATGGTTTCCAGCTGGATAATGCATTAAATATTATTAACCCTAATGATATTGAAAGTATTGATGTATTAAAAGGAGCTTCCGCAATCGCAATTTATGGTGCGCGTGGTTCAAACGGTATTATCGTTATTAAAACGAAAACCGGGAAAAAGGGAAAAACGACCATCAACTACAACTCTTTCATGAGTTTCGATATGCTTTCCAAAAAGCTGGATATGCTTTCTAATGCTGAGCAATATGTGAAGTATCAGTACGAATTGGCACAGCTTGGAGGAAAAGCAACCCAATGGAGCAATATTTTCGATAATAGTTTAGGAACAGATTCACCGGGATTTTATACAGGAGTATTTAATAGAATCAACAATAGATATGCATCGGCTCCTGCATTAGACTGGCAGGAGAAAATGCTTGGTGGGACCGGTGTAACTCAAAATCAGAATGTTAATATTTCTATGGGAACTGAGAAAACTCAGGCATTCATCAGTTATAATTACAATAAACAGGAAGGGTTGCTGCAAAATTTCAACGAAACCAGAAATTCATTGCGTGCCAATATTAATTCTGAATTATATAAAGGAATAAGAGTAGACTTTAGTTCTATGTTTAACTCTAACTCTACCAACGGAGGAGGAGCGTATTCGGGAATGAAAAAAATCCTTCTTCAGCCTATTACGGGAGGAACGAAATTTACAAATGACCAATTGTTTAATACACAGACGTATGGGGATTTTTCAGGATTGGATTCTAGTTTTGATACAGAAAATCCATTTGTGGAAACTCAGGCATCTAAGTCAAACAAACTTGCGAGAACATTTTTAGCCAATGCCGGAATTGAATTTGATTTCCTGAAAAACTTCACATTCAGAACGGCAGGTTCATATAACTGGAGCAACAGTAAATCAACTGCATTTTCAGATGCAAATTCCCGTGCTTATTTGACAGACCCTGTCAATACCGGGATCAACGGAAGTATTGCCAATGCAGAATCATTCCGTTATCAGATTACCAATACTTTAACCTATAACAAAACATTCGGAGAAAAGCATAAGATTACCGCTTTGATCGGACAAGAGGCTGTCTATCAGGAATCTGAGGGCAACAGTATGAGACTGACCAAATTCCCTATCTTTAATTATGGGTTAGATGACATTACAAATGCAACCGTATCTGATAAAGATGTAAGCCATTCAAGTACCAGCATCAGCTCTTATTTTGGACGTGTAAACTACAACTATGATGATCGTTATTTACTGACGGCTACTCTTCGTAGAGACGGCTCTTCAAAATTCGGTCCGAATAGCAAATGGGGAACTTTCCCGTCAGTGGCTGCTGCATGGCGCGCTTCTCAGGAAAGCTTTTGGCAAAACAGCAAAGTTAGTAGTGTTATCAATGATTTGAAATTCAGATTTGAATATGGAATTACAGGAAATAATGATATAGGAAATAGTTTGTACACAACCAACCTGGTGCTTACCGATTATCCGATCAACAATACGCCGGGTAATCCTGCCTATACAACAAGTAATACTGTTGGTAACCCATTTTTACAGTGGGAAGAGATGAAAGCTACCAATATTGGAGTAGACTTAGGTTTATTTAATAACAGATTGAGATTAACTTCAGAATTCTACAGAAATGATGTAAATCATATGTTATTGCCAGTTGGTTTGCCGGTTTCTACAGGATATTCAATACAATACCAGAATATTGCGAAGATGAGAAACCAAGGTCTGGAATTTACTCTTAACAGCATTAATATAAAAACTGAAGGCTTCAGATGGTCAACAGATGCTAATATAGGTTTTAATAAATCGAAAGTTCTTGCTTTGGATGGAAGAGATTCAAGACCGTTTAGTGTTGGAAGCAACAGATCTGGATTGGTAACTTATTACGCTACTGTAGGAGAAGAGCTTGGAGATATGTATGGGTATGTTTATCAGGGAATTTATACAACTGATGATTTTATCCAGGCTCCAAACGGAACACTTACTTTAAAACCTGGCGTAGTAAAACCTTCTTCAGGAACTCCTAAACCGGGAGATATGAAATTTGCTGCAGATAATGAGGCTGGAGATCAGTTTACAAGAAAATTAGTAAAAATTGGAAACGGGACACCTGACTTTATTGGAGGGATCAGTAATAATTTTTCTTACAAAGGCTTTGATTTAGCGATATTTATGAAATTCAGCGTAGGCGGTGATATTTATAATGCTACCAAGCAAAGTTTAAGCCCATATGCTTTATATCAAAACGTTCCGACAGAATTCGGAAACAACTATTATCATCTAATTGATCCTAATACAGGACAGGCAACAACAAACTTGATAAGATTAAAAGAACTTAACCCTAATGAAGATTCAAGTCTTTGGAGCTTAAGCAATACAAATACGGCCAATATCGCGTATCCATCATCTTATTATGTAGAAGACGGATCATATTTAAGAATTGCTCAGTTAACTCTTGGGTATAGCTTTAATAAAGAATTTTTACAGCATGTTGCGTTAACTAATGCGCGTATCTATGTTACAGTTAATAATTTAGCTACAATAACAGGGTACTCAGGATATGATCCGGAAGTTTCAGCAGCAAGTGGTGTTGCAGTAACACCGGGATATGATACTTCATCCTTTCCACGTTCAAGAAGTTATGTTCTTGGGGTCAATTTAACTTTTTAATATTCAGATCATGAAAAATATAATTAAGAAATCAATACTTATAAAAAAATTAATAGTAATTCCATCTTTTTTAATTGCCGGGCTATTCATCAATTCATGTAGTGAGGATTTTTTGGATCAACCATCTTATAATGTAACTGATACAAATACAGTATTTGAAAGTTTAGATACTGCAGATTTATTCGTTCAGGGGTGTTACAGAGGGCTGGTTCCTACAGAAATGTATTATCAGTTAGGAGCGGGCGATACAGTAACTCATTCTTCTGAAGATGGATCTACTAATAATTCCAAATACAATATCTGCAACTATCAGTATGATGCCTATACTCCGAATACAGTTACAGGAATATACGCTGCTATGTATGCAAGTATAGAGAAAACAAATATTGCTATCACCAGATTAAGTTTGATGGAAGCAAGCGCAAAGCGTAATTCTTTGTTGGCAGAAGTTAAAGCCATTCGCGCATTTTGCTACTACAATTTGATTAGAGTATATGGAGATGTTCCTGCGGTTTGGATACCTTTGGAAAATGCAGACCCGAACGATCCAAGTACTTTATATCCAAAACGTACTTCCCGTGATGTGATCTACGATCGTGTTATTGCCGATATGCAGGAATCTGTAAATGATTTACCGGCTACGGGTACAACAACAGAGCGTTTAACAAGACCGGCGGGAAATGCTTTATTAGCAAGAATCGCTTTATACGCAGCAGGGTATTCTCTAAGATGGGATCTTAATACAGGAGCTGCTGGTACAATGTCTCGCAGAAGTGATAATGCCAGAGTTCAGCAGTTGTATCAAATCGCAGACAATGCAGCTGCAGCTGTGATCAATGGTGGGGCAAATAGTTTAGTGCAGGCTCAGGGAGGTAAAAGTGGTTTCCAGGCTTTATGGTTCAATTTTGATCAGAGAAATTTTGCGGTGACCAATCAGGAAATGCTTTGGCACATCGCTGAGTATGGACCAAATACCAACTCTGGTTTTGGAGTCTACGCAAATGAAGGTTCTCGTGGAGGAACTTATGGTTCCAGAAAAGCACTACAGTTTATATTGCCTACTTATTATTTATCTTTTAATCAGGGTGATACGCGTAGAGATGTTTCTTGTACTTCTTACAGTATTTATTTCTTGAATTCCGGTGCAGCTACAGACACATGGGTAAATGCAGGAACTACATTTTCTTGTATCTTATCAGGTAAATTCAGAATGGGATGGTGTGTAGCTCCACAGGCGGCAGATGCGCGTAATCTTAACATTCCGATTCTAAGATATTCTGATGTTTTGTTAATGTATGCAGAAACTCAAAATTACCTAAACGGAGGACCTACTGCTGCTGCAAATGCTGCTTTATTACAGGTAAGAACTCGTGCGGGAATAGGTTCGCTTCCGATACCAACTGGTCAGCAGGCGTTTGAATCTGCTATTGTTCAGGAGCGTAAATGGGAGTTTGCCGGCGAATTTAACCTTCGTACTGATTTGATTCGTATGAATCGTTTGGCAAGCGAAATTGCAGCTACAAAACAGGCCATGAAAAACTTATCAGACAAAACGGGACCTTATGCAAATATACCTGCTTTACGTCTTTATAAATTCCAAAAGAATGCACAAGTATATGGAGATCCTTTCCTGGCACTTACATATATTGACCTGACAGACGCAACAGAAATTGCAACGGTTCAAAATGTTCCTACAAATTCAGCGAATTATGCTGCTTATCAAACGGCATTAGCCGCTATAGCTACAGCACACGGTCAAACGGTATTACCAACTGACAAATGGTATCCTGCTAAAATGTTTGAAGCTTATACCAGTACTTTTAATGGTAACGCAAGAAAAGCTGTAGGATTTACAGGAGGGTTTAATGCACTTCAGATAGGAAATATTATTTATACAAAACCAACAGGTTCTGCTGAAAACGGAGGAACTTATCCAAACTGGATTGAAGGTGGCGGAGATGGTCTTTTCTACGGATTCGTACCAAATAAAACGGAATTACTTCCTTTTGCTGCAGCTGCAGCAGGTCATCCGTTAGTTGATAATCCAAATCTGACTCAGCTTCCTGGATATTAATCCGATAAACACTCAAATATAATTTTAACCATTAAGAAATCTTTTAACATTTAAATTTTTTCTTAATGGTTAAAATTCTAAACATATACACATCACAAAATATTAATTATAAATAATTCCAATAAGATTGATATAAAGAAGAGTTAGTTTAATTATTCAAACGTTAATTCTTCTTTAAGTAAAGCATTTAGCAGTATAGTACGGGATGCTGAAAAAAATATAACAGTCTAATTTTGGGGTACAATTTAGAAATATAAGATAACAAATGGAAAAAGTTAAAACATTCAAATACGTAGACTATTTATGGGATGAAAACAAAGCGGCATCTTTTGGAGACGATCAGGTTGCTTTATTTTTATACCGCTCAAACATATTAGGAGCAGATTTAAGAATTACCAATTATGGAGGAGGAAACACAAGTTGTAAAACCATTGAAAAAGATCCTTTAACCAACGAAGAAGTTGAGGTAATGTGGGTAAAAGGTTCAGGTGGTGACATCGGAACTTTGACCAGAAAAGGAATCGCCGGATTATATACGGAAAGATTAAGAAACTTAAAAAATGTTTACCAAGGTTTAGAAGATGAAGACAGAATGGTAGGCTTATTCAATCACTGTATTTTTGATCTGGACAGCAAAGCGCCTTCTATTGATACGCCTCTTCATGGTTTACTTCCATTCAAACATATCGACCACCTTCATCCGGATGCTTTAATTGCTGTAGCTGCAGCAAAAGACAGCGAAAAAATCACTAAAGAAATCTGGGGAGACACAATGGGTTGGGTTCCATGGCAACGTCCTGGCTTTGATTTAGGATTACAATTGGAAAAATGCTTAAACGATAATCCGGGAATCCGTGGGATCGTTTTAGGAAGTCATGGATTATTCACTTGGGGTGATACTTCTTACGAATGTTATATCAACAGTTTAGAAGTAATCGAAATGGCTTCTGAATATATTGCCAATAAAATTGAAGAAAACGGACAGGTTTTCGGAGGTCAGAAAGTGGAATCTCTTCCTGCTGATGAACGTAAAAAAAAAGCTGCTCAATTGATGCCTTTATTACGTGGTTTAGCATCATCTGAAAACAGAATGGTTGGTCATTTTACTGACAGTGATGTAGTTTTAGAATACATTAACAGTAACGATCTTGAGCGTTTAGCGCCATTGGGAACATCTTGTCCGGATCACTTTTTAAGAACAAAGATTCAACCTTTGGTTTTAACTTTAGATAAAAATGAAGATTTAACTGATTCTAAAGCTATTTTAGAGAAATTAAATCCACTTTTCGAACAATACAGACAAGAATATAAAGAATATTACGAAACCTGCAAACATCCAAACAGTCCTGCAATGCGTGATCCGAATCCTGTGATCATCATTTATCCGGGAGTGGGAATGTTCAGTTTCTCAAAAGATAAGCAAACGACTCGTGTTGCAAGTGAATTTTACGTAAATGCAATCAATGTAATGCGTGGAGCAGAAGCTATTTCTGAATACACATCATTACCAAGACAGGAAGCATTCGACATTGAATATTGGTTGCTTGAAGAGGCAAAATTGCAAAGAATGCCTAAAGAAAAGCCACTTTCAAGAAAAATTGCTGTCGTAACCGGAGCCGGAGGTGGAATCGGACAGGCAATTGCTGATAAAATGGTTCAGGAAGGAGCGGTCGTTGTTTTCACAGATTTGAATCAGGAAGCGGTAGAATCTGTTACTGCAAAATACAGCAAAGATCAGGCGGTAGCCGTTACTTGTGATGTAACGAGCGAAGAAGCAATTGCTAATGCTTTTAAAGAAGCGGTTCTTGCATTTGGTGGAGTAGATATTATAGTTCACTCTGCTGGTTTAGCGATTTCTAAATCTTTAGAAGATACAACAACAAAAGATTGGGATTTACTAGAAAATGTTCTGGTAAAAGGACAGTTTTTAATGGCGAAAAATGGGGTGGAAATCATTAAGAAGCAAGGTCTTGGAGGTGATATCGTCAATATTGCAAGTAAAAACGGCTTAGTTGCCGGACCAAATAACGTTGCATACGGAACTGCAAAAGCGGCTCAACAACACATGACAAGATTATTGGCAGCTGAATTGGCAGCTGATAAAATTCGTGTTAATGTGGTAAATCCCGATGGAGTTATCGTTGGAAGCAAAATCTGGGAAGGAGCTTGGGCAGAAGGTCGTGCAAAAGCAAACGGAATTTCTGTTGAAGAGCTACCTGCATTTTACGCAAAAAGAAACTTATTAAACGAAATTATTCTTCCTGAAGATATCGCAAACGGAGTTTTCGCTTGTGTTGCTATTTTAGATAAAACAACAGGAAATATCATCAATGTAGATGGAGGAATGGCAAACGCATTCCCAAGATAAAATTTTTAATACTTAAAAAAGTATATAATTTATTAAATTGAAGGCTTATTATCAAATTAAGCCTTCAATTAATTAAAACAATTTTCTTCATAGAGAGCCACGAAGTGGCGACATATCAATACCACAGGGTGAAATCCTGTGAATAACGAAACAATATTCGGATAAAATCTGTGAGCGAAACAATATTCGGGTAAAACCCTATGAAATAATAAAATATAATTTTTTACGCCATGAACTGGCATAATCAAATTAAAATCAAATCATGATTATAGGAAAAGATATCATTGAACAATACAATAAAAATGAAGCTGAAAATTTTCAGGCAGATTTTGATTTTCTACAAAATAAATTAACAAAATCAGGAGCAGATGTTGCTGAGATTGTCAACAAAATTTCTGATTTCCAGGTGGCAATTCCGAGCTGGGCTTTAGGTGCAGGCGGAACCCGTTTTGGAAGATTTTCTTACGGTGGTGAACCTTCTTCTTTGGAACAAAAATTAGATGACGTTGGGTTGCTTCATGCATTAACGCATTCTGCGGGAGCGGTTTCATTGCATATTCCTTGGGATATTCCGAGTGATGTAAAAGCAATTAAAGAAAAAGCGGCTTCTCACGGACTTATTTTTGACGCAATGAATTCCAACACATTTCAGGATCAGCCGGGAGCGAACCAATCTTATAAATTCGGTTCTTTGAATGCTGCAAATGAAGATGCAAGAGCTTATGCAGTTGAACATAATAAAGAAGTGATCAGAATCGGAAAAGAATTAGGTTCAAAAAGCTTAACCGTTTGGTTGGCAGACGGAGCAAGCTTTCCGGGACAGTTAAATTTCCAGACCGCTTTATCAAACACTGAAAAAAGCTTAAAAGAAATTTACGCAGGAATGCCGGAAGACTGGAAACTTTTCATCGAATATAAACCGTACGAACCGAATTTTTATTCAACGACAATTCAGGATTGGGGAACTTCATTCATGCTGGCCAATGCTTGTGGAGAAAGAGCTTACACATTAGTTGATTTAGGGCATCACTTACCGAATACGAATATTGAGCAGATTGTTGCAACTTTAATGTATAAAGGAAAATTAGGTGGTTTCCACTTCAATGACAGCAAATATGGAGATGATGATTTAACGGTTGGTTCTATCAAACCTTATGCTTTGTTCTTGATTTTCAATGAATTGGTGTACGGTATGGAAAACAATCCAAACAATCCTTATCCGGCTTGGATGATCGATGCAAGTCATAACATCAAAGATCCGCTGGAAGATTTATTACAATCTCTGGAAGCTATTTTAATTGCATATGCTCAGGCACTTTTGGTGGATCAGAAAGCTTTAAAAGCAGCACAGTTAAACAACGATGTTGTGGGTGCACAGGATATTTTGCAGAATGCGTACAGAACAGATGTTCGTCCGTTACTAAAAGCTGCAAGATTACAGACAGGTGCAGCATTGGATCCGATTGCGGCTTACAGAAACTTGAAGGTAAGAGAAAATTTAATTACCGAAAGAGGTTTAAATGTAAAAGCAACAGGATTATAAAATGCTATTTAATTGATAATTTAAACTTTTGAGTGCAATCGAAAGTTTTTAATTATATGTATCCTTATTTTTATACCATTAAGGCAAAGCTGTTTAGTGTATTAAGTGTAAAAACTTCGTATTTAAGAAATCAGTGGATTTTTTTCTTAATTTTCCTTAATTCCTAAACACCCTTAATGGTTTTTAAAAATAATATTAAAATGAAGATCTGATAAACATAATTATCATTTGTGTTCTTTGTTGAGTGAAACGCCTTTGTGAACTTAAAACGGATAGTAGTCAAAAACAAATTAGCCGTTATTAGTGAAAATATTTGCTATTTGTGTTAAGGTAAAGAGATTGCTTCGTCACTTGGCTCCTCGCAATGACAAAAATATAAAATTTAATCATCACAAGAATGTCCAAAAAAAAAGTAACAATAGTATTTGATATTGGAAAAACCAATAAAAAGTTCTTTTTATTTGATAAAAATTATAAAGAAGTTGTTCGGGAATATACAGAATTACCGCTCACTACCGATGAAGATGGTTATCCCACCGAAGATCTTGCAGCACTGCAAAACTGGATAAAAGATAATTTTAATGCCATTCTTGACAATGAAAAATATGAAGTAAAAGCGATCAATTTTTCTACTTATGGAGCGAGTTTTGTGCATCTGGATCAGAAAGGAAATGTTTTGACTCCTTTGTACAATTATACCAAACCCATGGATCAGGAAATACTTGATTTATTTTACGAAAAACATGGAGATAAGCTGAAAATTGCCCGCGAAACAGCATCACCTCAATCAGGGATGTTGAATTCAGGACTGCAATTATTCTGGTTAAAATACAAACATCCCGAAACGTTCAAAAAGATCCGTTACAGTCTTCATTTACCTCAGTATTTGTCGTATCTGTTTACCGGAATTTGTGTTTCGGAATTTACTTCAATCGGTTGTCACACCAATTTATGGGATTATGACAAAGCAGATTATCATGACTGGGTTTATGAAGAGGGAATCGATGCTATATTGGGACCGATTGTGCCGACTTCGGCAAGCATCAACACTTCTTACAGAAACAAAAAAATAAAAATCGGCGTTGGAATTCATGATAGTTCTTCAGCGCTATTGCCTTATATTTTAAGCAAAAAAGAACCGTTTTTATTGTTATCAACGGGAACTTGGAGTATTTCTCTGAATCCTTTTAATGATGAAAGTCTTACGGATGAAGATATAGAAAACAATTGTCTGAATTATATGCGTATCGACGGTAAACGTGTGAAAGCATCCCGTTTTTTCATGGGAAATGAATACAAGATTCAGGTTGAAAAATTGTGTGCATACTATGGAAAAGAGTATGGTTTCCACAGAGAAGTACAGTTTGATCAGGATTTGTATCTGCGTTTAATGAAAAATAAAAATATCTATTTCCGTTTTGAAGGAATTATTTTAAAACGAAAAATGATTACTGCAACAGATTTAAATTCATTCGCAACTTTCGAAGAAGCATATCATCAATTAATGATAGAATTGATGGATTTACAGATTCACACGATTACAAACGCAATCGGAAATTCAGAAATTGAAAATATCTACATCGATGGCGGATTTACCGATAATGACGTTTTTATGAAGCTGATGTCTCATCATTTCCAGCATTACAATGTGATGTCTACACATTCTCCGTTGGGTTCTGCATTGGGAGCTTCGATGGTAATTTCCAACAAAAAAATAGACGAAACTTTTTTACAGCAGCATTATCAGATGAAAGTGCTTCAACCTTTAATTCTTAATTTGTAATTAATTAGTTAATGAGTCGAAAGTTTTATTTCTAAAAACTAAATACCAATAACTAGCAACAAACAACAAACAACTATTTATGGCATTTCCATTTGATACCCGTTATGCTTCGCTTGAACTTCTGATCGAAAGAGCTAAAAAAAGAATGCCCCGTTTCGCTTTCGAATATCTGGATGGCGGTTGTAATGAAAACATCAACAGAGACAGAAATACAAGTGAACTGAGAGAAGTTTTGCTTCGTCCGCAATACCTGAACAATAATTATGCGGAAGCCAATATGGAAACTGAATTATTTGGCGTAAAATATTCCGCGCCATTCGGAATTTCTCCTGTTGGTTTACAGGGATTAATGTGGCCCAATGCCCCCGAAATTTTAGCAAAAGCAGCCTTTAAACACAATATTCCTTTTATTTTAAGTACCGTAACAACCAGCAGCATTGAAAGAATTGCTGAATTAACGGAAGGAAAAGCCTGGTATCAATTGTATCACCCAAGAGAAGAATGGCTGCGTGACGATATTCTTGACCGTTGTGAGGCTTCAGGCTACGATGTTTTGGTGGTTTTAGCAGACGTTCCGACTTTTGGATACAGAGCAAAAGAAATCCGAAATGGTTTGGCAATGCCCCCTCAATTGAATTTCAGAAATGTTTCTCAGGCTTTAGCAAAACCGGAATGGTGTCTGGAAATACTGAAACACGGAGTTCCAAGTTTTAAGACCATGGAAAAGTATATGGATAAAAATATGAACGTAAAACAATTGGGACAGTTCATGAATTCCACTTTTTCAGGAAGATTAAATCCGGACAGAATCAAAGCAATCCGTGATAAATGGAAAGGAAAACTGGTGATCAAAGGGGTCGCTTCCGACGAAGATGCTGCAGAAGCAGTACGTTTAGGATTTGACGGAATGATCATCTCCAATCACGGCGGAAGACAGTTGGATGCCGGAGAATCTACCATTGCCGTAGTCAAAGAAATCAGTGAAAAATATAAGAATCAGATCAAAATAATGATGGACAGCGGTGTAAGAACCGGTCCGGATGTTGCCCGTGCGTTGAGCTGTGGCGCTGAATTTACCTTTATGGGAAGGACATTTATGTATGCTGTAGGAGCTTTAGGCGAAAAAGGCGGTGATCACGTTATTGAAATGCTTAAAATGCAATTTAGACAGGTTCTGGAGCAGGTTTGTTGCGAGAAACCGGAGGATTTGCAGAACTTTAGAGTAAAGTAGAACAGAATTATTTTCAGATTTAAATATCTAAATTAAAAAATTCGCAAGGTTGTCTTTGCGAATTTTTTGTATTCAATAGAAGCAAAGTAGTGCAACAAGTTGCTAATGAAGCTAGCTTAATCAGAATCAATTTATTGATTCCGCTCTTTGCTCCCTTAAAATATTTAGAATCATAAATAGAACTTTGCGTCAAAAAAATCAACAGCTCAAAATAAAAAATTCGCAAAGACAACCTTGCGAATTTTTATTTATTAAAATCTTGATAATTTATTTTACTTTCCAGATTTTACAGCTTGTCTTGCCAATAATTTCCAGTTGTTTTTCACTTTTGCCCAAACCAATAGTATATCCAATGTTACCTCGCCCGGACCTTTCCCAAGGTCGTTCGTCTTCGCATAGAAATGATGACGAAGAATCGCTGTATTTCCGACGATATTGATATTTTGATTGGTAATATCAATAGTCTCAAAAACTGATTTTTTTGTAACTAATGTTTCTACAAATTCTTTCGCATTTTGAATATTCCCACTTGAATGACCATACGTTAACTCCGGTAAGATCAAAGATTCTAATGATGATTTATCGCCACTTATCATGGCTAATCTTAGCTTTTCAGCAACCTCTGTCACCGCATCTTTATCATTTTTTTTCTGTCCGGAAACAGCGATTACCATTAAAAAACTCATGGCAAATAGTAATTTCTTAATCATAACTGAATAATATATTTTAATTGGAAATTTATGTAATCGATTGCGCATTTAAAAATATAAAAAATCTTATTTAATTTAAATGATAATCTACAAAGAATCTCTTTGAATAAATTTAAAAACATTATTTACCTGCTCCTTTTTATTTTTTAAGATCATATAAGCAGCAGATTCTCCCATAGCTTTAAAATCTGTTGTAATCACCGTAATTCCGAGTAATTCTTTTAAAGGAGTCTCGTTGTAGGAAATAATTCCGATGTCTTCGCCTAATTTCAGATTTTTCTGTCTGATTTGCTTAACCAAATTCACCAGATCGCGTTCCCGGATAGTGATAAAAATATCTTTATCCTGTAATTCCATGTCGGGATAAATTTCATCAAGAATTTCATAATCCAGTTTAAAATCTTTACAAAAATTCTCAAAACCGCGAACAATACGGAAAGGATAAGGATGAATGGATTTATCAGGATAGACCAAAATGATCTTTTCGTATTTTTTAATTTTGTCTAAACCTTCCTTCAGCGCATTGTAAATATCATGCTCGAAATCCTGAAAAATGGTGCCATATTCCCCGGAAATATTGGGTTTGGTATTATCCAGCAACAGCAATTTATTTTTAGGGATTTTTTCAATCATATCAAGCACTTCCTGCGTCGAACTGGTATGTTTTGAATTTTCATCACGAAAATGCGGCATCACGACATAATAATCAAATCCACCCAAATTTCTTTTTAAAGCATTGATGAAAAGAGTTTCGTCACAATGATAGATATACATTTCAACATTTCCTTTTGTCCCGATTGCATTGACGAAATAATTATAAATCATCATTTTATACGTACTCGGTTTGTTGATCAGGAAAAAAATATTGATGATATCGTTCTTATTAATACGGGAAATGTAGTAGCCTTTACCTTTTACAGACTCTATAATTTGTCTTTTTCTTAGCTCTTTATAAGCTTTTTCCACTGTATCTCTGGAGAGAAAACAGGATTCACTAAGTTCGTTGATAGAAGGAATTTTTTCTCCGATCTTAATTTCTCCTCCATCAATTCCGTTCAGAATAGAATCTACAATCTGTTTGTATTTAGGAACTCTGGAGTGTTCATTTATATTTATTTCAAATGTTTCTGCCATGATTTTTTCAGGAAGGAGATATATTTTAGTACTAAAAACTAATTAAAAAAATTGACTAATAACCGAATACAAGTTACAAATTTTTTGCAACTTATTATTTGATTCAATTAATATAATAAAGTTATATCCTTAATTGTTATGATCTATTTTAAGAATTGAGTTTAATTAGAGAAAAAATTAAAAAAACGGTTTTAATGTATCTGCAAATGCTTTATATCACTATGTTTTGATTAAATTTTAACAGGCGAAATTTAAGTAATAAAAAGTGGAGATTTCTTACTTGATAATCCCTAAATATTAATGGAGTTATAATAAAAAAAGCCTGCCGTTTCCGACAGACTTCAACTATATGAATGTGAAATTTTTAAGGCATTTTTTTGAAACCTTCAGCCTTTATTTTCCATGAACCGTCTTTCGGGAAACCAGGAAATTCGCCTTTAGAATTATCCCAGCCTTCGAGCATCATGGCAACGGTTGTTAAAACGCCTCCGTTTCCGGGAAGATAAATACGTAAACGACCATCCTGGTAATTATGACCATTTTTCAGATAAGTATTGGTCTGAATGTTCATGAAAAGTGCATCCAATGCTTTATTCGGAAGCCCCAATCGTGCTGCATTCATAGCCGTCATCGGGAAATCCCAGCCCCACGTGTGTTCCCAGTTCCATCTTTCCCAAACGATATCCAAGGTGTTTTTCATGATTTTTTTATCCAATTTCGGAGATTCCGGAACCATTCCTAATGCTCCCAAAACTGCCGGATGATCGGTCATCCATTTTGGAAATGTGAAAGAATCTTTTGCTGATTCGGTCGAAAGATAAACACCATCCTGAACCGGAAGCGGAGCCAATTTTGTAATCACATCATCCCATTTTTTATCTCTTGGTTGTCCTAATCTTTCTTTCCATTGTTGTGCTGTTTTCAAAGCCCAGTCCCAGTACGCTACTTCATACGTCGGGTTGTAAGTATCTTTCGCAGGGAAAACTTCTTGTGCCGGAATCACTCCTTTACCCAAATTATAACGATTTTTTTCTTTGTCATAAGTGGCAAAATCAGCCATAAATTCTGCCGTAGCAAAAACCAAATCTTTATATTTTTCCAATACTTTTTTATCCTTGTTATTGCGATACAGAAGTTCGGTCATATAAATAAGATGGGGCTGTTCCCAGATTAGAAATGCCGCAACAGAAGACGGACTTTCGTTTCCTTCATTATCAGACATTTTAATCCATCTTACGCCTTTGTAGCCTTGTCTTTGGGCTAAAGCTTTTGCTTTTTCAAATGATCTGAAATAATAATCCAATTGCTTTTCCAAAATCTCAGGTCTTCCCCATAAAGCGTAGTGAACGCCGTGCCACCAATGCATTTCTGTATGCGGTTTTCCGTACCAGCTATTGAAAGTTAAACCTGTTTCCTGTGGCGGATTGCTTCCTCCGCATTGCACTTTGGTTAAATATTCAGATAAAACAACTCTGCGTTCCAGTTCGTTGGCTCTAGGGTCAGTGCTTCCTTCAAAATCAACGGCAGCACCGCTTTCCCAGAAAGATTTCCATCCTGAACTGCTTTCTTTTTGAGCATCAGCAAATAATGTTTTGCTGCTTTTAGGATTTTTAGACGAAAATTCAACACTTAATTCTAGTGTTTTGTTTTTAGAAGAAGATTCGTACACAAAATAATGTTTTCCTGCTTCACTTAATTTTCCCTCTGTGAAATAAAACTGAGTATAATAATCTGTACTTTGCAGCTTATGTTGAATCAATCCCTGATTTTGATTTGATGAAACAATTTTCGTCGAATGATCATTTTCATTGCCATAAAAAGCCGCGTCATCCAAAAATTGTCCGGTCGGAGAAGGGTAGCGTGCGAAAACTTTCAATCTGTTCTGAGCAATTAAATCAGACTCAATTTTTACCCCAATTTTATCGGAATTTTGAAAAGAAGCGGTCCAGACTTTCACAGGTGTTCCTTCCAAAGAAAATTCACTGGTTATAATTCCTGACCAAAGATCAATTGTTTGGTTAATATTCGTCAGATCTGAAATTTTAGCTTTCTGACCGTCCTTTTTAAGCAGTTCAATTCCGATATTTCCCAATTGCAAACGGTGTTGATTCACACGGAAATATTCAACAGCTTCTTTATTTCGTTCCGGTGTTTTCAGTTGGGTGCTGTACAATGCTTTACGCCCGTCATTATTGAAATCATAGGCTTTCAAGGTTTCCTCAAACTTGTAATTCTTAGTGTTTGGAAAACTGTCCCAACCCCATTCGGATTGAGTTCCCAAAGAAACACCGTTTTTGTAAACCTCAGGAAACGACTGCATTCCGGTAATGTCAACCGTATAAGCAAATTTTCCGTTACCGACCGTTAAAGAAGATAACGTATCAACTTTTGTATTGACAATATTATGACGCTGAACGACTTTTTGACGGTCAATTTTCTGGGCATTTAATGAAGAAAAACCCATTAGAAAAAGACCAAAATATACTGCTAGTTTTTTACTCATAATTTTTTATTTATAAATGGAATTCGTGAATCTTCGATTTCATTTAATTTTTATTTAAGTACAGTAGCACTCATCATTCCGATGACAACATCGTTGCTCACTGCCGTTAATTGCATTGATTTTAATTCTTTATTCGGATCAGTTGGCAAATCCAGAATCATCGCTGCACCGCCTTCTATAGCACGGTCGCTGAATCCTTTAATGCCTGAATATTTCGATAAAGTTCCACCTTTATATAATTCTCCGGTTTTTAACTGAACTCTGTACGGAATTTTGTCATCCGGAATTTCGAAGGCAAAATTATCATCAAGCAGATCCTGTTCAATCGGCCACCAGTTGACTGGATTTTTAAGTTCTAAATCAGAGTGAGAACCATCAGAATAATTAATGGTAATCGTTCCGTTTATTATCTGCGATTGCATCGGATTGGTAGATCCCGCCATCAGAAAATAGATTTTTTTACCTTGTCCTGTAAGAGGTATCTCAACTGATTTAGGGAAATTATCCCATTGACTGGTAAAAACAATGTTTTTTTCTTCATTGTTGATTAAAAAAGGAATTCCAAGAAAATCAACTTTACCATTTTTTCGTTTTGCCATCAATCCGCTGTCGTCGATTTGAGCGGTGATTAATGGATAACACCAATTCCCGATTCCCTGCCACGGAAGCTGTAGAGTAGGACCAGTTGTTCTTGGGGAAAGATATTTTTGGTTGAAAATATTGGTAACCTTTTCGTTATATTTTGACTGTAATGAAACAGGAGTAAAGTTGCCTTTATTTTCAATTTCCCAATCTGTAATGTCAATATTTTGCGTAATTCCGTTATATTCAAGCTCGATAGAATTGGTTCCTTTGCTTAAAACATTGGTCGGAATTTCAATTGATGTTATTTGATTTTTCTGAGTTGAAAAATTTTTCACAAAACCATTAATACTCAATTTTCCATTGATGGCATTTGATGATTTTATTTGTAGTTTTTTATTCAGCCATTTAATTTCCAAAGGATAGCGGATATCCACATTTACGGGATGCCACCATTGGGTTCCGTCTTGCTCTAACTGAACGAAAAAAGTTCCTTTTCTATTTTCTTTAACCAAATCAAATTGGTTATCCTTTCTGTTTTTAATTAATTCCTGTGGATCATAAACTTGTTGAATCTTCTTTTTTGAATCTAATTTAAATTGCAGATTTTCAGAAATATAACTTACATAATCTGTTTTTTCAATTTTTAATTCTTCCCCAGAATAGGTGATTTCAATATTAAATTCTTTCGCTTTTTCTGTTTCCAGTTTTACAAAAGGCTGTAGAATAGAATTGGGTTGTATCGTCCAGTCTACTTTTTTGCCATTGACTTTTACCGATTGTATCTGAGTGTGATTTACAGGGATTTGCAGCAAAAGAGCAACCGGATTAGTATAATTTGATTTAAATAAATAATTCGTTTGTTTAGCTGTTCTGTTAAATTTAAATTCCCAATCCGGAAGCTTCAATTCTGCAAAATTCCAGTCTTTTGGAAAGCCGGGTTTGATTTCTATTTTATTTTCCAATAATTTAGGATAAACCCCAAAAAGCCCTTCTGTCAAAGTTCTTGCCGCAACTCCGATCGGATCTGCAAAATCACGGTACAATTCACCTCGAAAGGCATCATAATGCGATATTTGTTCAAAATTCCCCGGACTGATTCCATAATACATACTTTCAGCCAGATTTCCTTTCCAAAGTCGGTAAGCGTCTTCGGATCTTCCGGCTTGCCAATAAGCCAATGCAGTTTGTAAGTTTTCAGCTAAAACAACATTGTTGAGCGACCAATCGTATGGTTGCCAATTGGTTGTCGAAAGTGTATAATAGTCTTTATTAACATCACCTTTCACCGTCACCGGAATCTTTGGAGTGTAATTGTTAATATATTGTGTATTTTGATAATCTTCAAATTCGTTTAAAATATAAGCATCCGAAACGTGATAAATCGACCATATTCCCGGTTTGTCGTGAACGATTTGATTACCTAAAGCATCTTTAAATTCTGCAAAATAACCGTTATTTTTAATCCAAAGCTGATTTTTCATTGCTTTTAAAATGGCATCGGCTTCTTTTTCGTAGGGTTGAGGATCTTCGCCAATAATCTTCGCCAATTTCGCCATTTCACGATTGGCTCTGTAATTATACGCAGAAGTGTGGGTCACTTTTCCACCCGAATATTGCAACGCATCACTTGCCCAAATCGCGGCATAAGCATCGTAAAGGTCACCTCTTTTAAAATTTCGTTTTTCCCAATCCATGTGACGAACCATCGTAGGCCACATTTTCTTTAAAAATTCAACATCACCGGTGTAGTTAAAATGAGAAAACATCTGGTCAAAGAAAACCAGATTCATATCGTAATGATGCGGTTTTGAATTGTCATTGGGATTTCTAGAAATATATCCGCTTGAAAACATAGAATTTCCCATTTTTTCGGCATTTCTGGCCAAATGTAAAAGGGTATCCATCTCCACAGGTCCGGTTTCAGGTGTCAAAACCTGAGAATTGGCATAGCTTTGAAAATGCTCTTTTGCGCGGTCGTGCCAACTGAGAACATCGGCTACATAAGCGCCACGCCATGCATTTAATCTCATTCTCCATGCTACAGCGCCATGCAAATAAGTTGGATTTTCCCAAATTCCGTCTGCAGCAACAGCTAAAGTGGCTCCAAAATTGTTCAAATCTGAATCCGGAGTTTTTAACTGAACTCGATTGGTTAGATTTAATCTGGATTGTTCGGCTTCATTAAAAACAGTTGCAAGCTGTTCGTCTGATGCAGGTTTTGAAGCTGATTTTCCTTTCGTAATTTGGATGTAAACAGGCTTTTTTTGTGAAGAATAAGCTGCATAAATTATAGGAGATTGCTCGGTTTTATTTTGAGTAAAATCAGATAATTTTTCCAACGTTTTAGCATCAGTTAATTGTAACGAACTGGTATTTGAAAAACTTCCGTTAATGCTTTGAGTTTCCTTTTTTTTGTTTAAATAAGAAAGTTCAAACTGGTTTTTATTAATTTGAAATTCATTTCCAATGCAATATTCGGGAAGTAAATAAAATCCCGATTCCGGATCGGCACCAATGTCACCGTTTCTGCTGAACGTTTTTCCGCTTACTCCGCCGTAAACAGCATAGATTTTTGTTGAAGGATCAACATTATCCATTTCCATTTTTAAAACCAGACCTTCTTCTTTAGATTGGGCTAAAACGGTCAGCTTTAAGCTTCCAAATCCAAGAATAGGATCTTTAATATTATAAAGCATTGATCCCGGACGATAACGGGTTTCAATTTTTTCTGCCTGAATTAATTTTTTAATAGAATTTCCTTTTTGAATGACAAACTGGAGATTTCCACCCATTCCCGGAAGATATAATGCGAATTCGGGCAAATCCCCGGCTTCTACCCTTGAAGCGAGATTGTTTCCATACAACGCACGGTTGAATCTGTATTTTCCATTAACCAATAGAAAATCGCCTTTGTCTTCTTTGTAATGCAATTCCCTTTCATTTTCCTGCCAATGTTTGGATTGAGAAAACGAATAGGATGATAAGACAATCAGTCCGGCGAAAATGATTTTTCTTCGCATTCTATTATTTTAATTCGGTTAAAGGTTTTCCGTTAACAGTTACATTCTTTAAGGTCACATTTTTCAGATAATCCACTTTATACGGAATCTCGATACCATTCATTTTAGCATTGATCATGGTGAAATCTGTTACCGGTGAAGATTCATAGGCATCCGAGAATACAGCATATTTTCCGCCTTTTTCTACCGTTAAATTTTCCACCCAAATATTTCTGATGGTCGGAATATGATCTCCCGGTTTTTCATAATGCATATTGAAACGGACTGCAGCTTCTTTATAGGCACCCACTTTCGTGTTGTAGAAAAATACGTTTTCAATAATTCCGCCACGGCTTGAGCTGGTTTTGATACGAAGTGCTCTGTCAAGGTTTTTACTGTCCATCACATTTCCGATAGCGTAAATGTTTTTTGCTCCGCCTGCAATTTCGCTTCCGATCACAACGCCGCCGTGTCCGTCTTTCATTTCACAATTTTCGATGATGTGATTTTCTGCGGGTTTTCCGATATCTCTTCCGTCTTCATCTCTTCCTGATTTTATAGCGATACAGTCGTCTCCGGTATCGAAATAACAGTCTTTGATCCAGACATTTTTACACGCTTCCGGATCACAGCCATCGTTATTCGGACCGTGACTTACTACTTTTACTCTTTCAATTAATACATTTTCACAAAGAACAGGATTAAGATTCCACATTGGAGAATTTTTTACCTGAACATCTGCCATCCAGAAGTTTTTACATTTATAAGGCTGAACGAAATTTGGTCTTAAATAATATCCGTCACCGAAAATTCTTTCTCTGGCAGGTTTTCTTTGAGCCATATATTCATGCAGTTTTGCACGGGCAGGATTCTGTCTTCCCGGGCGGGACTCATTGTAACCGTATTGTTTGGCCCCACACCAAAACCACCAATGATCAAGGTCTGCATTTCCGTCCAATGTTCCTTTTCCGGTTACGGCAATATTTTCTTCTTCATAAGCATAGATTAGGGATGAATAATTCATGCATTCCATTCCTTCCCATCTTGTGAAAACAATCGGATAGTCGTTGCTGTCCTGACTAAACAAAATGGTAGAACCTTCGCTTACATATAAATTGACATTACTTTTTAAATAAATAGCACCTGTCAAAAAAACTCCTTTTGGAACGACAACTCTTCCTCCGCCTTCTGCATTACATTTTTCAATCGCTTTCTTAAATGCTTCCGTATTTTTTGTCTTTCCATCACCAATTGCCCCAAAATCTGTAATCAGATAGTCTTTTTTTCTGAATTTGGGTTTTACAATTTGTTTTTTCAGCGCGTCAATTTCTTTTAAAGGTTGTTGTGCTGAAGTCCATGGTTTATATTGAGCCGAAATCGGGATTGATAGAAGGAGTAAAAGAACGAATAAAGCATATTTTTTCATAATGTTACAGTATTGTTTAGTTTTGAAGTTTTTGCCTTCAAATAATTTTCTTTAATTATTGCAATCTAAAATAATTGATGTTAAGAATTATCCTGCACTGTCGGTATCATAAAATTGATTAATCTTATATGTAATCGATTGCGCAGTTTCAAAGATAAAATAAATATGGAAATTGTTTTGAAGAAATATAATAAGTTAATGAGTAAACCATTAAATATAAACCTAGAGCGTAAGGGAAAGGATTTTTTATAATGAATAATTAAAAACAAATTTAAGCTTCATAAAGTAGTTTTTTGAAATGAAATTTATTCAATAAGAACAAAAAATCTCTACATTAGTATAATTATTAACTTCTAAAATCAAATTCAAATGAAATTCTCTAAAATATTGATCATATTTGGATTATTCCTATTTCAATTAAACTTTGCTCAGGAAAAAGCTGATGCTGTATTAAATAAAGCGCTTACTGAGGCTAAATCAAAAAATAAAAATGTACTTCTTATATTTCATGCTTCGTGGTGTAAATGGTGCCATGTAATGGAGAAAAATATGACGTTACCGGAAACAAAGCCAAGTTTTGATAAAAATTTCGTTACAGCCTATATCGATGTACAGGAAATGGGCGAGAAGAAAAAACTTGAAAATCCGGGTGGGGAAGAATTAATGAATAAATATAAAGGAAAAGATGCGGGACTTCCGTTTTGGCTGGTTATAAATCCAAAAGGTGAGGTTCTTACAGATTCATTTAATGAGAAAAATGAAAACCTTGGATGTCCTTCAACAGCAGAAGAAGTAGATATTTTTGTTGCAAAACTAAAGAAATCTTCTAAAATGAATGAAAACGAACTCCAAACAATACAAAAAGTTTTTACGAAAAAGAATTAAACATTTGCGGCGAAACCCTTGGTTTCGCCGCAAATGTTTAATTCTTTTTAATTTTTATTTACCAAAGAATATCTGATCCTGTTTTTGCTGTTCATTATAAATGACCTGAAAACTTGCGGGCATATATTGATAAAGAAACCTCCAATGCTGGATTTTGGTATGCTTTTTAAAGCTTTCAAATGACCTTACAAAAAGGTTTTCAATCATATCTTTCACGTAAGAATCTCCATCTGTGTAGATGATTTCCATCATTTTTATATGATGGGCGATAATATTGATTTTTGATTCCTGTAAAAGGTTTTTCAGATAATTGATCGTTGCCTGAATTACTCCCGGAAAGTTGTCCTGTGCAGACAGCTGTGAGATTTCGTTTCGAAGTGGCGGATAGAAAAATTTTAAATACTCTATTGCTATTTTTTGATTAATAGATCTCATTTGTACATTCAACATAATTAATATTTTTCGAACATCAGTACCGCCGCGAAAACTGTACCAAAATTACAAACAGGCAGCAACAATAAATACCCCGATGATAACGGCAATATGTGTTGCTAAAATTTCTATATTATGTTTATTGGTCGTGGTTTTGAAGGTTTTCCAGTCGGATATTCTTCTGATTTTTGTTTTCATAAACTGTTGATTTTGAAGGTTCTTTTATTTTGTTGTTTTTTATCCTTTTGTAATGAAATAGCCGAAAAATGTAATAAACTAGGTCCCGTGACTGTAAATTTGTCTCGAATAGATCTTCTGCAAATCCTGAGAAATGTGACTGAATATCACTTTTCTGTATTCTTCGCTACAAAAAGCGGTATAATTGTCCAGAGAATAGATGAAGGTGTTTTCCACGGCATTTTTCAACATGAAGTCACCGTTTTTATAGATTTCATCCATTTTTTTTAAACTTTTAAATAAAATATTTCTCTCATTTTGGCGAATCATACTTTTAATACGATCTGTAAAAGTTTGAATAACGCTGTACGAATTTTGAGTTCGGTTCTCTTTTAATTCACTTTGAATGTCCGGAATTACTTCTGTAATTTCCTGAGCGGCCTCTAAATAATTCATATTTATTTTTGATATATTGATTAAAAATTTTTGAAAAAAAACCAAATTAGCACTGCTAAAAAAGCAACTATCAACATACCGTAAGATTTCAGCCACTTCGGAGTTTCAGGTCCTCTGCTTTTTAATCTTCTTAGTTTGTCGATTCTGTTTAATGTCTTTAAATCCATTTTCTTCTGTTTTGAAGATCATGATGCCAATTGCATTCCTTTGCGAATGGTTTTAATTTAATTATATGTAAATCAGTACATTGTTAAATGTATGTTGAAGTTTTAAAGGAAAAAATCCTGTCAAAATGATAAGGTTTTTATCAGAATGAAAAGCTGTGGAATGTTTGAGATAATTAATATCTTTGCAATCCATAAAAATCAAAAATGTTTTCAAAAATCGTAGTACACAGAGTCGGAAATAAAATCAACGGAGAATCTTTAACGCTTTCTCAGGAAGAATTGCAGCTGGAAGAAGGAATGGCAGAAATGCTTGAGGATTACTTTTTGGGTTCGTTCAAATCTGAAGAAACTTTCCATTTTTACAGTGATTCTTATTTGGTGAATAACCCGATTTACAGCTCTGTATCTGAGATTTTTGATGACAAAGCCAAGTTTCTTTGGGAAGCTGAAAATATCGCAAAACATCTTTTTGAAGCTGCTGAAAACCCAAGAGTTCAGGGTGGAGAATTGTTTATCGTATATTTTGAAGACGAAAGAGAAGGGGCTGAAAAAGTTGATAAAATAGGGATCTTTAAAACTGAAAAAAGAGAATCTTTTTTAAAAATATCTCCCCAAAACGAATCTTTTGACATAGAAAAAGATCAGGGAATCGGTTTGTCTAAAATTGATAAAGCAGCTCTGATTTATAATAATGACAAAGAAACCGGATACGTACTTTCTGTGGTAGACAACAACAAAAACGGCGATATGTATTATTGGTTTGAGGATTTTTTAAAGGTAAAACAACGTGATGATGAATATTTTCATACACAGGAATCTTTGATGGTGTATAAAGATTATATCACTAAACAACTGCCGCAGGAATTTGAAGTTTCTAAAGCAGATCAGGCAGATTTTTTAAATAAATCAATCAATTTCTTTAAAGAGAAAGAAGAATTTAAGTTAGACGAATTTGCCAGTGAAGTATTAGGCGACGAACACGTAATTGAAAGCTTCAATAATTTCAAGACGGATTACGAACAGGACATGCAGATCAATATTGCTGAGGAATTTCCTATCAGTGAAGCTGCAGTGAAAAAGACCCAAAGACACTTCAAAAGTATTATCAAATTAGACAAAAACTTCCATATTTACATTCACGGTGACAGAAAAATGCTTGAGCAGGGTCAGGATGAAAAAGGAAAGTATTATATGCTGTATTTCGATAAAGAAGTTTAAACTATAATAAAATAGTTTGCTTAATAAATAAACCTTTTTAATTTTTACTATTAGCATATTCTATAATAAATCAGCCTTTAATTGTTAAAAATTTAAAAATATTTCACCTGGTTTTGAGCTTTTTTATTGAGTCAAACCCCCGAAACCACGATGTTTTAACACTTTTAAGATTCGATACCACAAAGTAATATTACTTAAAATAATTCGTTATATTTGATAGATCAAAGAATTATATGAATTTTGTAGAGTGTCATGAAGAGCCCATCCATATTCCGGGCTACATACAAAGTTTCGGCTATCTGATTGGTATTGACGCAGAATCTCATTCCATCACATTTTTCGGTAAAAATATTACCGAGCTTTTCCCTGTTGAAAATCCCGAACAACTTTTTGGAAAGAAAATTAATGACTTTCCCAACCTTTTTCAAACTGTTTTAGACTCTGAAATTTATGTTTATGTTAATAAATATACAAGAAGAGAGAATGAAACCTATTTTGATAAAATTTTAATCGGAGAAAAACAGTATCATTTTTCGGTTTTCAGGACTCAAAATAATATATTTCTTGAATTCGAAGCGGTTCAGAGCAACCCTCACAAGCACATTAGCAACAAATATGATAATTTTTATATCATTGATAATGCACAGGAAATCTGGGAGCAGCTGTTAAGCAGTCTTTCAAAAATCGTGAATTACGATCGGATGATGATCTACAAATTCATGATGGACGGCTCGGGAAAAGTAATCGCAGAAAGAACCAATGAAAATCTCGAAAGCTATCTGGGACTTCACTATCCTGAATCTGATATCCCGAGACAGGCGAGGGAATTGTATAAAAAGAAAAGAAAAAGAATTTTTAGCGATGTATATTCCGAGCCGGTGCCTTTGTTGAGTAGGCTGGAAGGGAATATTGATCTTACTTTTGCCGCTTCACGAGCGATGTCACCTATTCACGCGCAATATGTTAAAAATTCGGGAGCAGCTTCGAGTTTCAGTATTTCGATTCTTGTTGATGATGAGCTTTGGGGATTGGTGACTTGCCAAAACTCCGAAGCAAAACATATCGATCTGGAAGACAGGATGCAGGCGGGAATTTTCACAGCTTTAGCTTCCAATGCGTATTCTTCTTTTAAATCAAAAAAAGAGCTTGAATATCGTTTAAATTTAAATGAAAAAGCAGGACACCTTAAATATGAATTGCTGAAGCACAATATGCTTTTCGAATCTCTGATCGAAAATAAATCAGACATCAGAGAACTTCCTGAAGCAGACGGATTGGCTATTATTTCAGACGGAAATATCATTACAGACGGTGTTGTTCCGGAAAAAGCGGTGATTGAGAAGATCATTCAGTGGGCTCATGCAAATACCGAAGAAAGCCTTTATATCAACCGTAGTTTTCTTAAAAAGCATGGGAGTTATTTAGGTTTAAATGAAAACTCGGCAGGAATCGTTATTTATTTTGTTGAAAGAAGTAAAAACGAAATGCTGATCTGGTTCCGTAAAGAATTTGACGAGCATATCAATTGGGCAGGAAATCCCGAAAAGAAAATTGGGGTATTTTCGCAAAACGGAGAAGAGAAAAATATTATTTCACCAAGAACTTCCTTTGAAGTTTTTACCCAAAATATTAAAGGGAATTCCAAAAGATGGAGTTCCAGAAATATCATTGCGATACAAACCATTCGTGATCTTATCCTGGAAACATCTCATAAACAATACAATGCGATCAAAGAACTTAATGATCAGCTTAAAAAAGTAAATGAGGAGCTGGATAGTTTTTCGTACACGATTTCACACGATTTGGGAACACCCCTTACCGTGATGAAGCTGAATGCGCAAATGCTTCTTACTAATTTTGAGAAAACAGAAAAAAATAAAAATAAGCTGAATTCTATCATCGAAGAAATCGACAGCATGGCAGAAATGATGCGTGACGTTTTACAGCTGAGCCGTGCAAAACACAGTGAATTAAAGCTTGAGGTCGTACAGACCGGCAACACCATTCAGAAAATCTCTGAAAACGCCAAGATTACCTTTGAAAGTCCGCAAACTGAAATTATTATTAAAGATTGTCCGGATGTCATGGGGGATAAAACGATGCTGCATCAGGTATTTTTAAATATCATCAATAACGCGGTAAAATATTCTTCCCAAAATGAACAGCCGAAAGTTGAAATTGAAGGAAAAGAAAACGGTGAAACTATTATTTACACCATTACAGACAACGGCATCGGCATTCCTGAAGAAGAGAAACACAAGATGTTTAAAATTTTCAACAGGATGGATAATGCAAAAAAATTTAAAGGAAACGGGATCGGTTTATCCATTGTTTTTCGTATTATGAAAAGAATCGGAGGAAATGTTGAGTATGAAAGCAATAAAGACGGAACAACTTTCATTTTGACGTTTAAAAAACCTTACATTTAGAAAACTTTTTAAAACCGTATTATGGTATCCGAATATCTAAAACAAAATACTGCAGAGTTTCATGATGCAGCTGAAAGATTATTTAATTCTGAAAAAATATTCAACAAGACATTCACTTTAGAAGACTATAAAAAAATCATCCATACCAATTATCTGATGCTTCTTCATTCAGAAGATAAAATTTTCAACAGTCTTTCCGATAAATTTTCTGACAAGTTACAGCTCGGCAACAGAAAAAAGCTTTCTTTAATTGAAAAAGACCTTAAAAGTCTTTCTTTAGAAAACCAAACCGCATCTCACAACCTTGAATTTATCAATGAGAATGAGGCTTTGGGAGCAATGTACGTGATCGAAGGTTCTACTTTAGGAGGGAATGTTATCGCAAAACAGCTTTCCAAGACGGAAGGTTTTGATCATGTAACGTTCAATTTCTTCGGATGTTATCAGGAAAATACAGGACCGATGTGGAAGAATTTCAAAGAAGTTTTAGACACGGAAGTAAAGGAAGAAAGCTATAACGAGGTATTGTCAGGAGCGAAAAAGCTATACACGTTCTTGTTAAACGTCAATTAATTTTTTTTTAAAATATAATTTAATTCCTGAAAGATTGCTCAATTTTTCAGGAATTGTTAAATTTGGGCAGAATTTTGAACGGTTACAGGCAAAATTTAAACTAAACAAAAAATAAATAATTTAATAAAATAAATCAAATGAAAGTAACTGTAGTAGGTGCAGGCGCTGTAGGAGCGAGTTGTGCAGAATACATCGCAATGAAAAACTTCTGTTCAGAAGTAGTTTTAGTAGACATTAAAGAAGGATTTGCTGAAGGTAAGGCAATGGATTTGATGCAGACAGCGTCTCTTAACGGATTTGATACAAAAATTACCGGAACAACAGGAGATTACAGCAAAACTGCAGGTTCTCATGTAGCAGTGATCACTTCAGGAATTCCAAGAAAACCTGGAATGACAAGAGAAGAATTGATCGGTATCAACGCGGGTATCGTGAAAGATGTTACTGAAAACTTAGTAAAACATTCTCCGGAGGTTATCATCATCGTGGTTTCTAACCCAATGGATACAATGGCTTATCTGGTACACAAAACTTCTGGTCTTCCTAAGCACAAGATCATCGGAATGGGTGGTGCTCTGGATTCTGCAAGATTTAAATACAGATTGGCGGAGGCTTTAGAAGCTCCGATTTCTGACGTTGACGGAATGGTAATCGCTGCTCACAGTGATACAGGTATGCTTCCTCTATTGAGCAAAGCGACAAGAAACGGTGTTCCTGTAACTGAATTCCTTGACGATGAAAAACAAAAATATGTAATCGAAGAAACTAAAGTTGGAGGGGCTACTTTGACTAAATTATTAGGAACTTCTGCTTGGTACGCACCAGGTGCAGCTGTTTCTGTAATGGTTCAGGCGATTGCTTGTGATCAAAAGAAAATGATTCCTTGTTCATTAATGCTTGAAGGTGAATACGGTCAAAACGATATCTGCTTAGGTGTTCCTGCTATCATCGGGAAAAATGGTGTAGAAAAAATCGTTAATATCACATTGACTGCTGAAGAGCAATTGAAATTCGCTGAAGCAGCTCAGGCTGTAAGAGAAGTGAATGGTGATTTGAAGTTTTAATTATTGAACTTTATTATAATATAAAAGCCTGAAATTTATTTCAGGCTTTTTATTTTGTGCTATCTTCTATATTCTTTTAGAAATCAATAATTTCCGGCTTTTTAATCTTTAAAACAATGTTTTCAAAACACCACCGTCTGCTCTCAGACTGGCTCCATTAGTAGCAATGGATAACGGACTGGAAAGGTATGTGACCAAATTAGCTATTTCCTTTGGCTCAATAAATCTCTGCAATAAAGAATAAGGATTGGTTTGCTGCACAATGGTGGCTTTCATTTGGTCAATACTGATGTTCTGAAGCTTTGCAAAATGTTCTACAGTTCCGGCAACACCATCGGAATACGTTGGTCCGCCCAAAATCGTATTGACCGTAACTTCAGTTCCTTTTGTGAGTTTTGATAAGCCATTGCTGATTGCTGCCATCGAAGCTTTTGTCATTCCATAATGAATCATATTTCCTGGAATATTTACGCCTGATTCGCTGCTGATGAAAATAATTCTTCCCCAGTTTTTAGCCACCATTTTTGGAAAAATTTGTCTTGATAATTTTACAGAACTCATCACATTCACTTCGAAAATATGAGACCAGTCTTCATCTGAAATTGTTTCAAAATCTTTTAATTCAAAAATCCCGACATTATTTATCAGAATATCAATATCATTTAATTTTTCAAGCAGATTATTCACTTCTTCTTTATTCGAAAAGTCAGCGGCAATACCTGAAACTTTTGTATTAGGAAACTGTTGCTGTAATTGTAAAACAGCATTTTCAGTTTTATCTTTCTGTCTTCCATTAATAATTACTTCTACGCCTTCTTCTAATAATTGCTGGGCAATTGCAAAACCAATTCCTTGTGTTGAACCACTGATAAAAGCTTTTTTTGATGTTAATTCTAAATTCATTATAATTAAATTTTATTTTTGTAATGATCGATCCAAAAATGAAGATAAAAATTAGCTGAGAACAGCCAATTGCATTTCTATCTGTTGAGAAAGAATTTTTTTGTCGGGATACATTCGTCTTAATGTATTTAAACCGCACCAAAATGTGATCAAATATTTTCCTAAATTCGGAGCTTCGATTTGATTTTTTAGATCCCCTTTTTTCTGAGCTTTTTGGATTGCTTTTGTATACATTTCTTCAACTTCTTTGAGGATTTGTATTGCTTCATTTTCAAGTTCATCATCAATGTAAGCCATTTCTACAACGGTATTTGCGATGATGCATCCTTTCTGATGTGAGGTTTCACTTTCAAGAGCGATGTTGCGGAAAAAATCTTTAATTAAATCAATCGGAGAGTCACTTTTTTCCAATTCTTGTTTAAATTCAGCAAAAGCAAGTCTTCTTTGGTTGATTGCTTCTTTGAAAACCTGTTTTTTTCCGCCTTTAAAAGTATTGTAAAAACTTCCGCTTCCCGCCCCTGTAATGGTTAGAAGGTCGTTTAAAGAAGTCGCCGTATAGCCTTTTTTCCAGAAAATATCCTGAGCTTTCTGAATCAGTTCCGAGTTGTCATAAATGTTAGGTCTTCCTCTCATTTTATTTTTGTAATGATCGATACAAAAATATGAAAAATATTTAATTTGAATTAAAACTTAGCTTAAAACTTTGAATTAATTAAACGACTGCCTAAACTCCAGCGGAGAAACATTCGTCTTATTTTTAAACAATTTGCTGAAAGACTGCGGATGCTCAAAACCCAATTCATAAGCAATTTCACTAACGGATAGTTGAGTAGTAGATAATTTTTCCTTGGCTTTTTCGATCAGCTTTTCGTGAATGTGCTGTTGGGTATTTTGTCCGGTTAACACTTTTAAAAGCCCGGTCAAATAACTTGGAGAAACATTCAGATGATCGGCAACAAACTGCACAGACGGAAGTCCTTTTGTGGTCAGATCTTCATGATTAAAATAATCGGAAAGCAATTTTTCGAGTGAATCAAGAATTTTATGATTGGAAATTTTTCTCGTAATGAACTGTCGCTGATAAAAGCGTTCAGCATAATTCAGCAACGTTTCAATTTGCGAAATAATGATGTTTTGGCTGAATTTATCAATGTTAGAGTGGTATTCCTGTTGAATATTTTCAATGATGCCGTAAATGGTATTTTCCTCTTTTTCGGAAAGAAATAAAGCTTCATTCACAGAATAGTCAAAAAATTCATAGTGTTTGATGTTTTTGGCTAAAGAAGTATTCCAGAAAAAATCGGGATGAATGAGTAAGATCCATCCCGTATGTTTTGCCCGCACATTGGGATCGGGATCAACGGTAACGCTGAAAACCTGTCCGGGAGCCATAAAAAACATGACCCCTTCATCAAAATCATATTCCTGTTGACCATAGGTTATTTTAGCATTGGAAGTTCTTTTAGCCGAAATTGAATAAAAATCAAGGATCCAGCTTAACTCTTTAACATTCACATCATGGTTGATCGTACTGTAATCTACGACACTTATCAACGGATGCTCCGGCTTTGGAAGTCCCCTAAACTGATGGAATTCGCTGATGGTTTTGATTCTGACAGGCTGTTTCATTGCTACTAAGTTAATTATTTTCGGAGATTTCGACATCGTAAAATGGAGCGTTAAGAAAATTAAAACTTAATACGCAAAAAAATTCCCACTGTTTGAAGTGCGACACCAATTTAGAATCGAAGAACAAATAGTGAATTCGCACAAGTTTTGGGGATTTTAGGATTAAGTTTTAATTTTTAGCGAAAGTTTCCAAGTCTTGAATTTTTGTTTCTTTTGTTTCAAGACAAAAGAAAATCAGCTATTATATACTTTAGCAAAATCCTTAGCAAAATCTTTGACTTTAGTTTTTCCTAAAACAGGTCTGTTTTTGTAATAATCTTCATATAAAACACTTTTTCCTCTGGCTGCGTTCATTTCTACAAAACCCTTTGCCGTTTCGGGATTCATTCCTGCTTTTATTAGATTATTTAACATTTCTTCGTCTGAAATTTTTAGCCATTTTAAATCTGAATTTCCAATAGCTTCTCCTAGGGTTTTTGCAATTTCATTGGGTGAAATTTCCTCACTTGCAATGTAGCGGACTTCTCTTCCTTTAAAAGGTTTCTCGATCTCTTCAGCAATAACAGATGCAATATCCAAAGGTGAAACCCAAGGTTCTTTCTCTTCTCCACCATAATTCTGAATGATCAGATTTTGAGATTTTATCGTTGGAATGAAAGAAAACATATTGTAATAAAATCCAACGGGACGCATGAATTTAATAGAAACATCTTCAGGAAGCTCATTCAAAATCTTTTCTATATTATAATGAGAAACCAAAATTCCATTTCCGCTTGAAAGATGAGCACCAATGCTGCTGAGGTGAATGATATTTTTCACGCCCGATTTTTCAAAAGCTTCTTTATAATTTTCTCCGATTTGGGTATTGGCATCTACAAAATCAATGGTATGATCAAAAAAGATGCCTGCATTTAATGCTTCCATAGCATATACGATATCTGCACCCATGAAAGTTTCTGTTAAAAAATCTACATTTTCCATTGATCCAATCGCTGCTTTTGCGCCCAGAGCTTCAATTTCTGGCTGTCTTTCATGGTTTGTGCTGATAACGGTAACGTCATGTCCTTTGCTTATTAATTCTTTTGTCAGAGGCTTGCTGATATTTCCTAATGAGCCTGTTACGATAATTTTCATTTTGTTTGATTTTTTATTGAAACAAAGTTCAGGATTATGGAAAAATAGGGTGTAGCCGAATCTACTTTTTGTGTAGCCAAAAAATTATAGATTGAACCAAAAAAAGAGCGGAAAAACCGCCCTCAAAATATCTAACAAAATTTTTATCTAATAAACACATCCGCATCCTGTTTCCCATTCCTGGCATAATCTCATCGGTTCATGACAGCCTGGACCAGGACCGCCGCCACCTTGATTGGTTCTGTAGCAAATCCCATTACTGCAGTATGTCGAGGAGTTTGGAAATGTGCTCGGACAATTACCGTCAACATCACATAATGCGTATGGAGTATCACCACCACTGATTAAAGACAATTCTTTTCTTGCTAATTTTTTTAAGTTTTTCATAGTGTTATAGTTTTGATTTAGAGATACTAATATACAAAAATATTTAATACACATTATTGTGACTTAAAGTAGTTTTATGTGATAGTGAATAGTGAATAGTGAATAGTGAATAGTGAATAGTGAATAGTGAATAGTGAATTTTAAAACCTAAACCCTAAACCTCAAACTTTTGACCTGCTCAATTCCGAAGGTGCAATTCCATATTCTTTTTTAAAAACAAAAGAAAAATGGGAGAGATCTTCAAACCCCAAATCAACATAAATATCGGTCGGCTTTTTGTGTTCCTTATCCAATAGAAAATAGGCTTCCTGAAGACGTTTATTCATCAGCCATTTTCCGGGAGTGGTATTGAAAATTGCTTTAAATTCTCTTTTAAAAGTCGATAAACTTCGTCCTGTCATAAAAGCAAAACGTTCCAGACTGATGTTGAATTTATAATTATGATTCATAAACAATTCCAAATCAATTTTATGCGGAACATTAAAATTAAAGAAAATATCCTTTAAATCAGGGTTGTTCTTTAACAAAATCATCAACAATTCTTCACGTTTTATATCGACAAAAGTATCGTCCAACTGCTCGGTTCCGTTGTAATAAGGTTCCAGAGATTGTACGAAATTCTTAATTAATTTATCTTCATTAATGAACAAAAATGAATCATCATTGTCCGTTGGTTCGGCTTGATAAGGATGGCGTTCCAGAAATTTCTTTAAAAATTTTTCATCAAAAGCAATGATTACTTTTTCAAAATCTCCGTCCTCTTTATATTTTGTATAACGAACCAAATGGTTTTTCCGTGCAATACAGTAATCGCCGGGTTTCATGTTGTAATGCCTGTAACCATCGTACGAAACCATCGAACCTTTAAGCAAAAACAAAAAGAAATGCTCAGGAATAAACTGTTCCGGAGAAATTTCGGGACCTAAATGACAGGAATGTAGATTATTGAATTTCAATTTTTTTCTTTTTTGTTATGTCCTTTTGTCTTGAAACAAAAGAAACAAAAAGTCAAGACTTGGAAACTTCCACTAAAATAAATCCTGTTATCTAAAAATTCTAAAACTCGCGCGGGTTTAATATTTTTGTTTCATTTCAATATTTGTCCCGCGCTTCAAACAGTAGAATTTTTTTAAACGTTTACAGAATTCATTTTCTTTACGCTTCAGTTTCCTATGTCGTTTTTATATTTGTCAAAGTTTAACTGTTGGTTTTACAATGACTTGTCTTACAAATTTACGGATTTGTCATTAAACTGTCTGCACTTGCCAATAAAGCTTCTTCACGGCTTCTTGGAGTCCAGTTGAGGGTGGTTTTTGCTTTTTTGTTTGACATTTCTTTGTAGAATTCTTTCCTGATGGGTTCTAAATTCTGAATGTCGGAAGTGTATTGCGGTCTTTCTTTTTTGAACAGTTCGGCAACATCATAAAAGCTCATTACGCCTTCTGAAGTTGCAATAAAACGCTCTCCAGCAGCATTCGGATGAAGCATCGCTTTGATATGAATGTCCGCAACATCTCTCACATCCACCACGCCCATCGTGAAAGGCGGAGTTTGGTTCATTGTCCCGTTTAGAATCCCTGAAACTGCGATATCCAACGAAGCAGAAGTGATTCCGCCGATGGCAGGGCCGAAAATTCCGACAGGATTAATGACCGTGAGTTCTAAGCCGTTACCTTCTTTTTCGATAAATTCCCAGGCAGATTTTTCAGCGACGGTCTTTGATTTGATGTAAGCCGGAAGTTCTGTATTGGCATCCGTCCAATCTTCCTCCGTGAAAATATGACCTGCAACATTCTTACTGTAACCCACCGCTGCAAAAGATGAGGTCAAAACCACTCTTTTCACACCCGCATCACGCGACGCCTTCAAAACACGCAAAGCTCCGTCTCTTGCAGGAATGATAAGTTCGTTTTCATCTTTCGGATCCTGAGCAGGGAAGGGCGATGCCACGTGAAGGACATAATCGCAATTTTTTACAGCTTCATCCCAATTGCTGTCGCTCGTAAGGTCGGCTTCAATAAATGAAAGATTTGAAAAATCTGTAATTCCACCTTCTTGTAATGCTTTTAGAATGGTGTCTTTTTTTGCTAATGAACGAAGAGTTGTTTTCACCTCATACTCTTGTTGTAACAATTGAAGAATGGTATTAACACCCAAAAATCCTGTGCCTCCTGTTACCAAAACTGTTTTCTTTGTCTGTAATTTTTCCATTTTGTTTAAATTTTACAGTACAAAGTTGGAGTTTATTTTGGGTTAAGGTTTTGTTGTGGAGTTCAATTTTTGTTTGTTGTGGAGGTCAATAGGAACTATATTGATTGATTTTAATTTTTGTTATTGATTATCAGTAGTTTATGTTATATTTATGAATATTTAATGTATTTTTATTAACTGTGAGTAATATTTATGTATCTTTGCTAAAGAAGTTCATTGAATTTGTTTCTAAAGTTAATAGACAGATAGAGATTATTTTTGTTTAAATTATTTTAAACACCCCAAAAGGGTTTTTCAGGTCAAGCTCTTGGCAAACCATCATTCACATCCTCCGACTATCAATGATTATTAAGAATTAATGATTATTTGATTTTATGAGATTATTGATTTACACCAAGACATATATCTGTTATGCTTTCTTATTTTCAAGAGAGCAGGAATTTTAAGACGGTGTATAGAGAACATTGTTTACGTATTTGCTATTAATTATAATAAAATTTCGATTAATTATTCACTACTGTAAATGAGCAGGGCAATAGTGCTCAATAATTAAAAGAAATTCATATTATGTCTAGACAATCAAGACTTAGAAGCATTAATGGTTTAATCGAAATATTACAAACCATTACTTTGAACCAATGTTCTCTTTCGGAGAGTGATATAAATTTAATCAACGAAGCTATTTTAAAATTAAATACTTTGAGATTTAAAAAAGGTTTGACAAATAAGCATTATCAATTAGAAATTGCTGATATTGTTAATCTTATTAATAAGTTTTTAATTAAATAGTTGAAGTTATGAAAACAAAATTTACATTTAAAATCTTCGACACCTCTTTAAATTTTTTTAATATTGAAATCATGGATTTAGGTACTACAATCAAAACAATCAGAAAACAAAGAGGGCAGACTCAAAATGAGTTTGCTTCATCTTGTGGAATTACCCAAACCTATTTATCTCAAATAGAGAATAATTCAAAAGAACCAAATCTATCTATACTTAAACAAATAGGAATTGAGTTAGATATTCCATTACCTATTTTATTTTTTTTATCTTTAAATGAAGATGACATCGATCCAAAAAAAAGAGAAGCATTCACTTTAATTAATCCCGCTGTTAAATCTTTAGTTAATGAATTCTTTAGAGTCTAATGCAAAGTTACATTTCCCTTCAATAATAGGAGTTGCTAATGCTCAGTTAAAACAAATTGTAGCACTAATAGATAACTACTATAGCGAATGGACAACAGTAAAAAAAGATAAAGAGACAGGTCTACCTAAAACTTATTTGGATGGAACCATCAAAAAAAGATATATAAGACCTTCATTATCACAATTAAAAATAATTCAAATTCGCATTAAAACTAGAGTCCTTGAAAAAATTGAATTGCCAGATAATATTCATGGAGGTAGAAAAAAAAGAAGTAATATAACTAATGCAAAGAAGCACCAAGGGAAAAAATACATTTTAACTACAGATTTACAAGAGTTTTATCCATCAATAAAACCTAGCTTGATTTACCAAACTTTTATTGATTTAGGGTTTAATTCACAATTTGCATTCTATGTGATGAGATTAGTTACTTGGAAAGGAGAATTGCCACAAGGCACACCTACTAGTGCACATATTGCAAATATTGTATTTCTTAAAATAGATTATTTACTTATTGAATTTTGTAGAGAAAATAATATAACATATACAAGATATGTTGATGATCTGACATTTTCATCGCAAGCTGATTTTCAGCATTTAATTCCTAACATTTTACAAACTATTGAAGATTCTGATTTCGTATTGAGTAGAAGAAAAACTTTTTATAATAATAAGCAAACTGTGACTGGGATAAGAATCTTCAATAACAAAATTGATGCACCAGAAAGAATTATTTTAGAAACAGAAACAGAAAAAGATCTTCCTGATTATTTTCCAAAGTATTACACTCGCTATAGAGATCAGATTCTTAAAACAAATCAAAAGAAAAAATAAAACTATAACTTAATCGTATGGTTTTAATCTGGAAGAAATTAGATATTCAATTGTACTTAATAAAAAAAACAAAAAAAGCCAGCGCAAAAATTACGCCAGCCCGTCTATGAAATTTATATATTGAAACTTGCCGAATTAAGCGACAGGAGTTTTCTGTATCACCAGTCCTGAATTTTCACCAAAGATCATTTGTTGAGAATTGGCGATAACTTCATGGGGTGAGCCCAGTTCGATGTTACTTACTTCATTCAGTTGTTGGATTTGTTCGTCTGAAAGAATGACGGATAACGACTCAAGATTATCATCAAGTTGAGTGAGATTTTTAGCACCAAGAATCGTTACGGTAGACAATGAACTCTGATCGTGTTTTTGACGCAACCAAGCCAAGGCAACCTGACCGA
>Ga0157375_10000183_pt1 | contig 58745 bp, 54 predicted proteins | sample M35metaG_FD_115311 | JGI IMG/M metagenome (GOLD analysis project Ga0157375, IMG submission 115311) | Miscanthus rhizosphere microbial communities from Kellogg Biological Station, Michigan, USA - M3-5 metaG | ecosystem: Host-associated > Plants > Roots > Rhizosphere > Soil | place: USA: Michigan...
AACCTGGATCTGAATCTTGACAAAAAGATTGACTTCATTAAAGTGATAACGGAGAAAAAAGGCGACTCCTATTTGTTTACACTTCAGGTGCCGGTCAGCGAGAAAGAAAACCAGGATGTCGCAGTTATTCTGGTGGATAAGGACAAGGAAAAGAAAGTCACTGTTCAGATAGTGGGTGATCCGGATTTATATGGTAAGGACTACGTCATTGAGCCAAAAACTTCTCCGACTCCTGCCGTTACGGCCAACCCGGCGTATACCGGCCCGGAACCTGCCAAGGATGCTCCTGCGTCAACCACCACGGTGGTAGTTCAGCAGGCTCCTATCGTACAATATGTATATTCACCTGCCTATGTACCCTATTACCCGCCTTATTACTACGGATATTATCCGCCTTATTTCGCCATGGCGGCCACGATAGCCATTGGTGTATACAGGCATAATCATTATTATCATCACCACGGTTATTATGGAGGGCATTATGGCGGTGGCAATAATGTAATTATCAATAACAGAAACAACTACGTAAACCATTATAACAATAACCGGAACACTTCTAACAGGGTACAGGACAATATGGCCAGGGGCAATTACGGCAACCGGGGAGGAACGAACCGTCCTTCTACCGGCGGGCCCGGCGGTTCAAACCGCCCCAATGCTGGTGGACCTTCTGCTTCAACGCGCCCATCCAATAGCGGACCATCGGGTGCAAACCGCCCTTCCACACAACCTTCCATTTCAAACCGCCAATCCGGTTCGATGAGTGAAGGTCGTTCCAGGAGCAGTGGAGGTAGCTATGGCGGAGGTGGTGGCTATAGTGGCGGAGGCAGCAGGGGTGGCGGAGGATTTAGTGGAAGCAGGGGCGGAGGCGGCGGAGGCAGAAGAAGATGATCGGCTTTTTGAAAACGCAAAACGGGCCTTTGGAATATGAAGATCCTCCGGCCCGTTCAACAAACTGTTTCAGGTTCTATTTCCTCGGCATATCTGACGCACTCATATCTCTCAGGCAAACATACTTGCCATTTCTTTTTACAAACAGGCTCATATAATTTCCACTATTCATGAGGTTATTGGCCGAATCCATTACCTTGAAATAACCGACTTCGACCACCTGGTTGCCGTCATCTGATACAAAAACGTCGTTCGTCTGAAAGGAAATCTTATCGGTATTACCTGCCAGGTCACTTTTCAAAAAGCTTACAATAGAATCTTTTCCTACCAATGGTGCGCGGTTCGGGTAAAAAGAGGTAGCATCATCTGCATAATAGCCGATATCTTTTAGTTCTGCGTTGTTGTACAAAGTTGCAAAATCATTTTCCTTGGTCTGAATTTCCTTTTTTATTTGTTCCTTATCTATTGCCGGTGTGGCCGCTTCCGCTTTTCCGGAATTTTCATTTCCGGAATTACAGGCAATTAACAGGGAAAGGACGGTTGCTGATAGTACTCCTTTTGTTGTGATGTTATTCATAACTATCATATTCATGGCTTTGGTTAATGATTATACTTAAAAGTAACAATTTTATACAGAACCCGGATAAATCGCCTTATAACAAAGCGGGATATGTGAAAAGGATCTTTTAAATTTTATGGAACAACCGGCGCTTCGTTTTGCATTTGTGCATGCACTATCCTCCCTTCTCTTAATACAACAGCCGGCAGGGATTCAATATCCTCAAAGCGGGTTCTGAAATTCACAATGCAAATTCTCAAAAGGAAATTACCGTCAAGCATGGCATTACTCGGAAATATTTCTCCACTTGCCTGTAAGCGGTTCAATAACGACTGGTTCAGATTATTCAGGTATTCCCGGCCTGTCGTTCCATCCACATTTTCCGGCCTGTATCTGAAAGTGGTTATACTAAGGTGATTTGTGAAGACTTCAAGTTCTGTGTGTTCCTTCAACAGGGTACAGAGTTTTTCAGCAAGCCGGATATCCTGGCGGATCATACTGATATGGCCTTCCATACCAAGCTGGCGCAGCACCAGCCAGACTTTCAATGCGCGAAAGCCTCTGGAATTTTGCAATCCGCTTTCATAAAAGTTTGTCTGAGGTTCCTCCTCCCCGTCAAAATTGTAATACACAGGATGAAAGCTGAAAGCGTCGGTTAACACACCGGCGTCTTTCACCAGTGTACATCCGGCTTCCAAAGGACTGTAAAGCCATTTATGCGGATCGATCGCCAGGGAATCGGCCAGCTCCAAGCCCTGGAACAAATCCTTTAATTCCGGTAACGCGGCGGCAAATCCGCCGTAGGCGCCGTCAATATGAAACCAGCAGTCGTACTGTTCACAGATTTCCGCCAGCTCACGCAGTGAATCGACTGCGCCCGTGCCCACGGATCCTGCCGTACCCGCAACCAGGAAGGGTATGAGTCCTTCAGCCAAATCCTTTACGATCGCCTCACGAAGTGCCGGAATATTCATTCGCTGGTCCCTGTCAACGGGTATCCAGCGAATAGCGTCAAGCCCCAGTCCAAACAGATCAGCAGCCTTGTTGATCCAGGTATGTGTCTCTGCAGACGTGTATACGCACCACCTCCCCTGCGAAGGCTTCATCCCAAGTTTGCGAATATCCCAGTCTGCTTTCGCTTTCCTGGCAGCGAGGAAGCCCACAAAGTTTGCCATGTTACCGCCGCTCACCATAATTCCCGCACCTGCCGGATAACCAATCATTGAGCCCAGCCATTGTATCGTTTGCTTTTCAATTTCAGTCGCCATGGGTGACAGCACAAAAGCGCCGCAATTGCTGTTTATGGCTGATGCCATGAGGTCACCCAGCATTCCCATTGGTGCAGGTGAAGAAGTGATATAACCCCAAAACCTGGGATGCCCGTTAAATAAACTATTGTTCACCAGAAGCTGCCAGGTCTCCTTAATCAGGATCAACGGGTCCGAGCCGGTAAAAGGGAGTGATGACGGAAGTTTGGCCCGCACGGACCCCGGTGTTGGCGCTGTCGTTACCGGCAACGCAGAAAGGGAGGAGAGAAATTCGGCTATATGGTCTATCAGCACATAGCCCGCTTCGCGAAATATTTTCGCATCCATTTCAACCGGCATTGGATGCTGGCGTAACGACTCGTCCGGTAAATAAGATTTCATAACTTTTGGAACTAAACAGTTCTTAAAGTTAGGAAAATTAAAAGGCTCCCCTGTCTACTTAGTTCCTACAGTAAATGCCCTTTTACATAGCTGTCCATGGAAATTTTTCCACCGCCGCCCAATGCAAACAGGCTGGAAAGGAATAAAACAAAAACCGAAAGAAGCAGTTCGGAATAACTGCGCGAAAGGCTGCTGTTCAAATTTATAAAAACGATGGCCCCAAGCAGGATGGGTATCTGTGCCCAGGCAGCTATTTTTGTCAGCAAGCCGAGTATGATGAGGGTTCCGCCCAGTAAATGAGCCCAGCAAACGAATAAAGCCAGGGTCATATTCATATTGAGTTCATTCAGCCTGCTGTTCCTTATCAGGTGAAATAATGGTTCTATGGAAGTGATAAAGAAAATGCCGCGGAATACAAGGATCACGCCCAGGACAATCCTTAAAGCGAGGTATATGAAAGGATACCTTTCATCCCATGCAGAAATTTTACCGGGTATACTCATAAAAAATTATTTTATGTGATTACACCAGGTTTTTGATGGATATCTGTAAGCGTCAGGGGAGTTTCCGCAGGGCTTCTACAAAGTTCAAATTTTATTTAGGAATGCCAAAAAAACCTGGAAACTCACCCTGTTGATGAAAGCTCTGTAAATTGACTGCATATCCCTTCGAATTCCCCCAATATTGTATATTTAGTAAGGTCACCTGAATTCACCTGAATTATGAATAACCGACATACAGACGAAGTAAGGGTTCCGGGGCAAATTGCGCTGGTAACCGGCGCCGCCCGGGGAATTGGCAGGGCCTGTGCGCTTGCTTTGGCAGAAGCCGGGGCCGACATTGCACTGGGGCTAAGAAATATAAAGGCAGATAGTAGCCTGGTGAAAGAAATCGAAGCACTGGGCAGAAAGGTTCTGCCCCTCCAGATGGATGTCAGTAAGCTGGCGGAAATAAAATCTGCGGTAAACAAGGCGGCAGAGTATTTTGGCCGGATCGATATATTGATAAACAATGCCGGTATTGCTCCGGAGAACTATATTGAACATGTTACCGAGGCGGACTTTGACTACACCCTGGATGTGAATCTTAAGGGAACATTTTTCACAAGCCAGCTGGTGGGGCATTGGATGATCAGACAACAATCCGGAAGAATCATCAATATCAGTTCACAGGCAGGATTTATTGCGCTGCCCACCGAGTCAGTCTATTGCATGACCAAGGCGGGGATTTCTCACCTTACGAAGTGTTTTGCTGTGGAATGGGCCAAACATCATATAACCGTTAATGCTGTTGCACCTACTTTCATCTATACTCCGGGCACAGAAGAATATCTCGCCAATGAAGAAACGAAGAAAATGGTATTATCAAAAATTGCGCTGGGAAGAATAGGCGAACCCAAAGATGTCGCCAATGCCGTCCTGTTTCTTGCGTCGCAGGCCGCGGCTCTAATTACCGGAACAACCCTGATGATTGACGGAGGATGGACGGCTTCCTGATTCAAATGCATTCTTTCCACCCATACCTCATCCCCGTCGTCTGCAATTTCATGTGTTACGGTAATTTGTATGGAAGCCGTTTCTATGATTGATTCAGGATTTCTGGAACATTTCTTTCCACTCTGTTTAAAATAAAAAACATACATCAGTTTGCCATACCGCGCGCATGCGGAAGCCAGACTTTCATTTTACCCACTCCCCGGTTTGACCAGAGGAAATAGGGCAGCAGGAGCAGACTGTCGTTTTGCGTTTTTCCCGTTAACAGGATTACTTCACTGCCCAGAAAAATATCTTTTTTTGCTTTGAGGTTCACCTGATCTGTGACGACAAGAGATGAAATATTCTTATTGTCAATTTCTTCAGCGCAATACACCATTGGGCCCCGTTCAAAAGCAACTTTGTTCCGATTCCCCTCAACGTATAAGTTTGTGGCGACCTGACGAATGGTCATCGGCATGGACAATTCTACAATATCCCCTTTATTCCATTCCCTTGTAATTGTAAGCCAGCCATCGGAAATCCGGGCTTCCTCTGCTTTTCCATTAACGATAAGATCCGGAACCGGGTTTACACTGGCTGTATAAGTATAAAGGTTTCCCGGCGTCGGTTCACCCCTGAACCATCCGGGTACCCGGATACGTAGGGAAAGCCTGGTTTTCTTTTCGGGATCAATATTAAATCGAATCTTTCCATCCCATGGATAATTGGTTTGCTGGCTTAAGGTAATTTTTCCTTGCCTGTTTTCCAGGTGAACACGGCTTGAGATGAAGAGGTTGGCAAAGATTGTATCGCCTCTTGTCGCATAAATGAGTCCGGGCAGTGAAGGAATAAAGCGAATCAGGTTGGTCGGACAGCAGGAGCAGTCAAACCATGACTGGCGCGTACATTTTCCCATATTGAAGCTGAATCGTCCATCTGATTCCAGCGGATTGGGATAAAAAAACATTTTTCCATCGGCCGATATCCCCGAGATCACCCCATTATATAAAGTGCGTTCCACGATATCAATGTATTTTGACTGGCCGGAAAGCATGAACATTTTCTGGTTCCATAAAACACTCCCGATGGCTGCACAGGTTTCGCTGTAGGCGGTCAGGTTTGGTAGTTCATAGTCAACGCCAAAGGATTCGCCTTCATGCCTTGCTCCTACACCTCCGGTGATGTACATTTTTCTATTTACAATGTCCGACCAGATCCTGTCAAGCGCATGCGCATAGGCACTGTCCTGATAAATCGCAGCAATATCCGTCATCGCCGCATATACATACTCCGCGCGTACGGCATGACCGACTGCTTCCGACTCGCTTCTTAGTGGAATACTGTCCTGGTTGTAAGCCCCATACAACGGGTGCGTAGTACCGTCTCCCCTCAGGTCAATAAAATATTTAGAAAGCTTCAGGTAATCCTTCTTTCCCGTGATCTGGTAAAGTTTAATCAGTCCTGTTTCCACAATCTCATGGCCGGGCGGCTTTTGCAGGCGGCCGGGCCTGAAATTAGCCACCAGCAGATCGGCATTCTTAGTGGCGATATCCAACAGGTTTTTCTTTCCTGTAGCGTGGTAGTGGGCGGCTGCCGCCTCAAATAAATGACCGCTGTTGTACAGCTCATGACTGCTGATCTCATTCTCCCATCGATGAGTGGAGGGTTTGACCCAATCGGCCGGAGGCTTGGCCGGGTCAATGGTAAACCAGGTTGTAATATAACCGTCCGGTTCCTGGCCAATTTTTATAATGGCGATGATGGAATCGAGATAGGCTTCCAGATGAGGATCCGGCGCACTTAACAGGCTGTAGGAAGCGCCTTCAATGATTTTGTAGAGATCTGTGTCATCAAAGGGCATTTTACCCCGGGTCTTTCCTTTTTTTATCTTACCGGCAATCAGAAAATTTTCCAGGCGTCCTTCTTCTATGCATTTCTCAAAAGCATATTTTATTGTAGTGTCATGGATCAGCCTGATTTTAGGCAGCCAGAAATTGTCCGTCACCGTCACCTGTCTGATGTCGGGGGAAGAAATGGGATAACCCTGTTCCGGAGGTACCGGCTTATGGCGGGCGCAGCCCGGCACCATCAACGTTGCTATACAGACTATCCATAGTCCTGATAGTTGCTTAATACGCATATGTCTTAGTCTCAGCAAATTCCTGTTGAGTGCTATTTGTATTCAAGAATACTTCAAACCCATTTGGTAACCACCTTCTTTTCAGGCGTCAGCCATTCCTGCTTTTCACCGTTATTGAAATTAAATATAGTCTTCGTTCCGGTCATTCTGTTATGTATCGTTATGCTTTCGGGAAGCCAGCCGGGTGAAAGGCCCCGCGACATCAGTTCGAGCGTCAGGCTCTTGATTTCACCCGCCACCTCACCCGGAATGACAACCCAGGTTACAGAACCTCTCTCCAGCGTATCTGTGTTCCCATTAAAGGGCAGACTTTTCAAACTACCGGAATTGCCTGTAAGGGTAAAGAGGATATCAGCGTCCGTTCCGGCCAGGTGCTGGTCGGCAGTTTTTACTTCGAGAATATACTTTGGAATCAGCACGGCGCTAAAAGGATTGTATCCATTCTGCGCCAGCTCATAGACGGACTTATAGGGCTCGCCCATGATCAGCCGATGCAGTTTTTCGACGAAAGCCGGTTCAACAAAAATGCCGTCGATATACGTGTTCAGATATTTCCGCATGGAGGCTTCGTTGGAAAGAACCCAGGTATAGATCAGTTTAAAACTATCCGGTTCATACCACGCCTGGCAGATTTGTGCATCGGTTATATTTTTGAATACTCCCGGTTTATTTAAAAAAGTGACGATCCCGTCCGCATAGGTGAAATTTTTCTGATTTCCGGTGAACAATGCCTGCAATTCAAGCGGAGTTATATTGGACTCGTCGACGCCCACCCCGATGTTTGGATAATCTCCCCGGTACCGGTTCACAAATGAATAATCGTCCGAATGCGTCATGAGCATGGCAATGCCGTCGAGACTGCCACCTGAAAAATTCGATTTTACAAGAGAAATGAATTCATTCGGATCAAAATCCGTTGTTTTCAAATCCCAGATGATCAGGGCGAGGTTATACTTTTTTTCCGCAAGAATTTCCTTCAGGCCTGCCAGATAAGATTCCAGCGTGGGTGTATTCTCATATGAAAGCTGTTGCTGATGACACACATAAAAAGTGTTATCAGCATACACGATGTCCGGCTCAATCGCATTCGCACCTTTCGCCAGAAACTCGTCCGCTTCCTCAATGCTGTTTGGATTGTGACCGATAATATAGAATTGTTTTTTTGTGTGCATCGGTGATTAAGTTCTATCCAATAAATGCTAATTTCTTACCAACCTCCCGGCGCCAGTTCAGCGCTATCATTTCATGCCCGTTGGGCATGGGATGAACGCCGTCCCATAACCAATAGGAAGACGGGGGGTATTTTTCTGCCGCTTCATCAAAACGCTGCTGCAGAGGAAGGTAGATCGCATTGAATTCCCCCGCCAGATTTTTAGCTGCTTCCTGGCGCCCGGAGATTTCCCTGTAGAAATCGCTCCACTTTTCTTTCACTCTTCCCACCGGAAGAATAAAGGGTTCGCAGATTACAAGTTCCACAGACGGTAGTTGCTGACGCGTTAGTTTTAACAAGTCCCGGTAAGTTTTTTCGAACGATGAAATCATTGCTTCCCTGTTTCCATTCACCGCATTCAGGGTGTCATTTACACCAATTAGTATACTAATGAGATCCGGCTTTAACGCGAGGGCGTCGGTTTGCCATCGTGCCGCCAGGTCGGGCACCTGGTTACCACTGATGCCCCGGTTAAAAAACTGAAAGCCTGTTGCCGGATACTCATACCACAATTGAGCCGCGAGTAAATAGGCGTAGCCGTGGCCCAGGACATGGTTCCAGTCCGTGTCGCGGCTGCGGTTGCCATCGGTAATCGAGTCGCCCTGGAAAAGAATCCGGTAGTTCTTTCCTTCTTCGCCCGGGTTGCTTTTTTGCACAGGCAAATCCCTGAATGATGCCGGTGTCGCGATCGTTGCTGCTGTCCAGCCTGAAGCCTGTTCCAGAAACCGTCGTCGCGTGTGTTTTCCTGTTCCTGCCATGGTTATTCCTGAAAATAGGTAAGAAAAAAATTAAATTACGAAAGAAAGCCGTCCGCTGTTGGATGACAATTAACAAATCAACTATGATCATACGCAGACTCCTGTTTTTCATTCTTCTATGCCAGCAGGGTCTTGCACAAAAGACCGACAGCCTTCGGATAGCTTCCATTCCCCGCCCACTGCACTGGCAAAACAAGCCGCTATCCTATACCGTGGATTCGAATGTCCTGACCATTGTGGCCGGACCAAAAACCGATATGTTCAGGGATCCGAATGTTACCTACAATACAAACAATGCACCCCAGCTCATGTTCCGGGCCGACAGCAACTTCGTGCTTACAACTTCCATCCAGCACGCTTTTTCAAATAAATGGGATGGCGGTGCCATCGTGTTATATCAGGACAGTCTGAACTGGGTTAAATTCTGCTTTGAAAAAGACTATACAGGATCCAGGAGAGTGGTCAGTGTAGTAACCAAAAACATTTCTGATGATTGCAATTCCGTCGAAATAAAAACCAACCGCGTATTTTATAAAGTTGCAAAGGCAGATAATGTCATCACCCTCTACTATTCAACCGATAATAAAAACTGGTTCCTGATCCGGCATTTGCAGATAGACAATTCAAAGGATGTCCAACTTGGCTTTTTAGCCCAGTCGCCTACCGGCAAATCCTGCACCGTGAAGTTCTCCTGGATCAGTTACCGGACAAAAAAAATCAAAGATCCCTATGCCGGTGAATGAACCGAAATCAATTAGACGGCGGGGGTAACGGAGGAGGAGAATCTTTTGACATGGTGCCCTGCCATCCGGTAAACATCCATTTATTGTGATCCCTGACGAATATCGCGGTATATAGAAATTCCCCCGAGAAAGTTTCCTTCATATATACCCGGGCCCTTCCGGTAATAATTCCGACGTCTCCATACACCCGGATTGTTTTATCAGATAATTTCCAGGAAAATTGGGATAAAAATTGAAACCGCGCCGTATCTGCATAGGTCTGCGCCTTATCAGCAATAATTCCATCCGCATTGATGGTAATGTAGTCACTGGCCACATAATTTTTAAAATAGTCTGCATCGCGATGAAGTATCCCATTAAACATTTTTGTTTCAGCTTCTTCGAGCTCTTTTATTGTTGAGGTGGAAACGGGGTGTTGCGCAGATGCAGAATATGAAGCTATACTCATCATAACGATGAGCATACCCGCTTTGAATTGGTTCATGGTTATGTTTTAAGGTTAAACTAAAGCTATGTCAGTTTTTCCAGACCAGCCGAAATAGCTTCCGCAACCATTTAACGGTCCCTAAACCCGTCTGCGCCACCGGGGGAATTGAAAAAGTATTATTTTTTTTAATCCCCGGAAATTGGTTTCCTTGCAAAGAAAAATACCATGCGACTGAAACTTACCGTCCTGACTATGTTTAGTTTAAGCACTATCGCCGGTGCCTTTGCCCAGACTTCGGATGCGGAGGCCGATGCAGTGATCAACCTTTTAGGCGTTCAGAAAAGAGAAGCCGTAAGTAAACTCGTTCCTGTAACCGGGAAAGACTCAGTTGCTTTTTGGAAAATCTATGATGAATACCAGACGCAGAACAAAGCCACCGCCAAACAGAGACTCGGTTTATACGAAAAGACCGCCCAGGCCTATAGCAATATGACACCAGCCATTGCTGATTCCCTGGCTAACCAGTATTTCGGAAATCGCCTGGACCAGGAAAAAACCCTGGAAATTTATTATAAGAAGATCAAGCTCGCCACCAATTCAGTAATCGCCTTTGAATATTATCAGGCAGAAGTTTATCTTCTTACACTTATCAGGGCACAGATCATGCACCAGGTACCTACTTACAGCCAGGTACAGGCCATGAAAAAAGGCAATTAATTCACTACTTTTCTGAGCATGCCGGCGTTGACCGGCATGCTCTTCTTCTGGCCGGGCAGTTTAACTGCCAGAATCCTATAATTGCCCGCCGGCCGGATCAGCCTTTAACTGTAATATAGCCGTAGAAGCGGCTGCCAGGATTATCTTCATTCTGTTATCGAGAGGCTTGCTTATCCAGACGATATTTTTATTAACTCCAAATGACCCGCCTCCATAATATTGAACGGCGCCCAGTGACTGTCCGTTTTCTACAAATTCATAACCCAACGCGGGAAGTGAGCGGCTATCTCCTCCATGCAGGTTGGAAGTTGTAGGAACAACCAGGATCTTTCTTTGGCCATTCGTCAGTAAGGCTTCGTCTTTTACCAGAACGCTGCTACCCCTGATCATGTTCATCAGGAGGGCCCAGGTTTCACTGGTGTCATGGTTGACAATAATGAAAGCCGAGAAATTCCGTGACTCCTGTACCAACTCATCGGTTCCCCAATTAAACCCCGGAAAAATTTCCATTGACTGGAGAGACTGAACCAATATGTTGTTGGCTGCATTGACTGTCGCCGAATCATTGACTTTACTGGTCATCAGGAAGGAAAACTTTTCGGTCGACTTACTTTCTGTTTTGGTATTGAAGAAATTACCCTTTGCACTGTTGATCGTCCAACCCATTTTGCCGGAGGCCACGCCATACTCACCGAAACTGAACTTCCAGATCTTTCCGAAACCGTGGGATCCCATTTTTACGTTCAACTTTTCCCCATTCACCGTAAGGCTGTCACTAATGACGATATCCTTCTGCGACCTGGCGATTTGGAATGACACCAGCATAAAACCAAGAAAAAAAGACCTAATATATCGGGTAGCCATAAGCTTAGTCTTGCCGGAAACAGAGCGGTGGGTAATTATTTTAGACATAGGATAAGTTAAACAAATTGCTGGTTACATTTTAAGTACTTGTTGCCAATTCCGTCTTGCTTTTTTTGCAGAATTCACCAATTTCCAGTGACAGGAGGTACAAATAAGCGGATTTTAAGGGAAGATGGTTGTCAAATCACCGGGTCGTCAGATTTTGCCATATCCGGCTTGCCGGCAGGCATGGTTCCATTAGGTGCAGCCACCGGATGAGAATACATTTAGGTTGACATTCGGATTTCGGATTCAACAGCCCCTCAAATTAAACAATATGGAACAGACCCCTTCCAAACACCCGGGCCCTTTTAGCCTGCTAAACCGCCTCTGGAAAAAGACATCCTGGCCAACCATTCTATTGCTTTTTTTCATCTTCGTGACCGGCAGTGGATGTTTCAGGCATTTTTATTCTACCAACACTACTCATCGAACGGATTCGGCTACCCTCGTGAAGCTGATAGACGCCAATAAATATTTTATTCTGCATGATTCAGCCAATCGGAGAATATTGGCTTTAACCAATTTGAAAATATCCAATGAAAATCTCGTGGCAGAAACAACCCCACTGCTTTCTGAACATGAATTTTATGAATACCCCCGCAGGTCTCAGGCAAACGCATTCCCGGTAAAATATAAAGATGTTGTATTGTATGAAGTCCATTTGTATACGCTTACTCCAGGAATTGACAGTATACATGTAAATATCCCTTTGAAGGACTTCACAAGAATGGATGTGTACACACTCGATAAAAGAGCGACCGACAAAGCCAGGGTTACCAGTATCATTGGAATTACGCTCACAACGGCCGGTACCATCGCCATCATTGCTGCAATTATAGAATCCAATAAAACGCCGGCTTCCACAGGATCTGAATATAGTAACGTAACCTGCAGCCCCGAGGTATATCTTGAGGACCATCAACAGAAGGAACTACAGGGAACATTATACAGCGGGGCCATCGCGGCATCGCTTGAAAGAACGGACTATATGCCCCTGTCAGTGAAGCCGGGTGCCGGAGACAAAGTGCGTCTCTCCATAAAGGGAAAGGATGAGGAAGATATCATGCTTCACCGGGTTCACCTTCTGCAGGTAAGACATAAAAAGGGCGTGCATGTCCTTGTAGACAGGAAGGGAAATATTCTTACTTATAACAATCCCGTAAATCCGCATCAGGCGCTTATCGACGGTCAGCTGGATATACGTCCGGAATTGATGGAACGGGATGGAAAGTACTATTCATTCACCAGCCAGGCTTCAGGAGATGTAAGCAGCGAGGTGATCTTTGAATTCAGGAAACCCCAACATGCCGCTGCGGGAAAACTCATCATAAGCGCTAAAAACTCAAACTGGTCATACTACCTGTTCAACCAGTTCAAATCGTTATATGGCGACTATTATCCTGACCTGATTCAAAAAAAAGACAGGGCCGATTCCGCGCAGGTCATGCGCTGTGAACTCGACCAGTACCTGCCCCTCCTTGTCTCTTTAAAAACAAAAGAAGGATGGAAATTGGTTGACTACTTCCCCACCGCCGGTGTTTCCACCTGCAGGGATCTCATTATGAACATTGACCTGAAGGAATTCACGGATAACAGTTCCATCCAGGTTAAACTGCAGACAACCTATATGTTCTGGAACCTGGACTATGCAGCCATGGACTTTTCCTCCGATAAAGATGTTCAAACGAGCCTTATATCGCCCAGCCTGGTTTCTCTTGTAAATCGTGATCAGGAGCCCGTCACCGGAGCATCTTATCCTTATGAAAATATTTTTGTAAAGGGACCTCTGAGGCTTGATCTCGAATTTGATACTCCTGTGTCGCCTGCTGCGGATACGGATAATAGTTACTTTCTCACCGGAAAAGGATACTATCATGATAACAGCCGCTATGAAGGGAAGGCGCGCGTTGAAGAACTGGTCCGCTTTTCCGGCAAGGGTGCTTTCGACAAATACTCAAGAGAAAAATTCGCCTTTATTTTGAAAAGCATCCAGGAAAACAATAGACCGGATTTGATTACGGCCAAATGATATCTTGCAATGATCACCTACCGGTTAGCAACCACCGAAGACAATGAGCAGCTGATCCGGCTTACGGCAGCGGCAGGCATGAACGGAGAAACCATACTGCGGATTGACCGTCGACCGGACTTTTTTAAACTACTTGAAAAAAGGGGAGAAAGTCTTGTCCATATCGCGCTGGATGGAAATACCATTGTCGGCTCCCTGTGTGCTTCACGGCAGGCCGTTTATGTGGGGGGTGAGATTTTCCCGGTTTATTATATCGGTGACTTTAAAGTCATGCCTTCGCACAGGAATATGGGTATCGGTCTGGAACTATGCAATCGGCTGGCAGAGAATTTAATATCCCGGGGCGCTGATCTTGCTTTTCTGAATGTCTCCAGAGGGAATGAGCGTCCTTTTATTTTCTTCAAAAACAGGTCAGGAATACCAGATTTTGATTCAGTAGGAACCTTTCATGTCCATCAATTTATCGGCAGGAAACAGAAGCCGGATCTGGAAGATCTCAAAGAAGAAACACGGATCAGCGGGGAACTTGTCTCCTTCCTTAACAGCTACTACGCCAGGTATGAACTGGGCCCGGTCATCCGTGAGGAAAATCTGGCAGGTCTGCAAATATTCACCGTCCGGCGCAACCATCAGATTCAGGCGGTGATGTGCCTGTCTGATACCATGCACCTGAAACAAAACGTCATCATGAAACTTTCCCTGAGTCTCCAATGGCAGCTCCGTTTACTAAATGGATTCCACCGCATACTGGGAATTTCAAGGATGCCTGCCCTGCATAAACCAGTGAACCTCTTGTATATAAAATATCTGGCGGCTGATCCTTGCGATAAAAATCTGGTGAAAGGCCTTGTCCGGTCAGCGATGAATATTGCTTATCAAAAATCCTATTCTTTCGCATCCATCGGCCTGCATGAAAACGACCCGTTACAGGACTGTTTCGGCGGCCTGTTCAAAATGACCTTTCATTCCGTCGGCCTGCTGGTCAGCATGCAGGATAACCGGCAGCTTGTTGACAAAATAAAAACAGGTGTCCCTTTTGAAGATTATTCGCTGGTATGAGAACACGCTATCCCCAAACTTAAATAATACAACTATGGAATCAGTCAAAACAAAAACCCGGACCGTTGAAGAATTCAACGTAATCTCAGACATATTTTCGCAGGCGATTACGGGGGAACTTATCGGCATGTCGAACTTTGCCTCCCTTGCAGAGACAATTGACGATCCGCATGAAAAAATGGAAGCCGTCGAACATGCCAACAGCGAAAGGATGCATGCGGAAGGGTTTCTTGCCTACGCCGAAAAAAGAAAACTCAGGGTCAATATCAATATGGGCGGCGAATACTGGGGAAATATCCGGAGGCAGTTTCTATCCTACGCCCGACAGCAGGATTTTACCGCATGCCTCATCATCCAGGAAGTGATGCTGGAATCTTTCGCCATCTCCATGTATAATGATGTGGGTCACGCACTGGGAGGCGAAGCAGGCGATCTGTTTATCCGTATCAGGGATGAAGAAAAAGAACACCTCGACCATTCCGGAGATATTCTCCGCGGGGAATGGATAAGAAATCCGCTGGCATTTGAAAACAAATTTGAAGCTATTCATTTCAACTGTATGAATATCCTCGCGGAGTTTACGGCCACCACTGATCTGCGTGGCCATTGCGGTGTCTGCAATGGAGAATGTATGAAAAGCAGCCTGCATCACATAGGCCTGGATATTGTGACCCTGCGGGGAAATGCCCTTGCGCTCTATGCCGAAGCAATGGACAATATCGGAATCCCTGGCGAAAAATCAATGGTATGGATAGCACGACTGCCCGCTTAGATTTTGCAGCCATCGGTCACCAGGACAGCTGGAGGAATGTCACTGCCTTCGTTAATGATATCCGGGGATCCGTTCTGGAAAATCTATCATGCGAAAAAATAAAAGAGATCTATTCTTTTATTCCACCACGCGAATTGTTCAGGGTAAAAGTCCGGTCAACAACCGGTGTGGAAATTGAAGGCCTCTATGTCGAGACCTTTATCGATCCCGATAAACTCTCTGCGCATTTTGTGAGGACGAATCTGCGTAAAGTCGTCAATGCCATCTCACGAACCAGCAGGCTCGGTTCACCCATCACCACGCTTGGCGGGTTTACGTCCATCGTGCTGGAAGGTGATCTGGATCCTTTTTCTACCAGCCTGGCAAAATTTACAACCGGCAACACCCTTACCGCGGCCTTTATCATAAAAGGGATAGAAAAAGCGGCTGACCTGCTTCATATAGACCTTTCGCAATCGAATATATTGGTAATTGGTGCTACGGGAGATATTGGCTTGGCCTGCACACACTATCTGAAGCACAAAGCAAAGAAATTGCTCCTGTGTGCGAGAAATACCGGGCGTCTTGAACAACTGGCGAACGATCTGACCAGTGAACAATTCCCTATGGAGTATTCTGCAGATCCGGAGGATCTCCTCCCCCGGGCGCAGATCATTATTTCCACGGCAAGTTCAAGCGGTATACAGCTAAAAAACTGTCCGAAAAACGCACTGATCTGTGATGCCGGATATCCCAAGAATCTGGATCTTCAGCTCACCCACAACCGGAACGTCCATTTATTCCATGGCGGAATGGGCCAGGTCAGCGGAGGATTTGAACTTATTCCCGATTATTCCCGGACGATCTATCAGCATCCGGCGCCTTACGTTATACATGGCTGTATATCGGAAGCGATGGTGCTCGCTTTTGAGAAAAGGTTTGAAAACTATTCGATCGAAAAAGGAAAAATCACCATGGAGAAGATAGAAGAGATTTATACCCTGAGTGTAAAGCATGGAATTCATCTGGCACCTTTCTATAATGCGAAAGGATTGTGGCCTGACTAAGAATAATAAATTAAATACCTGATAAAATGCAAAAAGGAAAGGATCAGGTTGCCCTGTCCAAATTGGTCTTTACACATAACTGGGAAGACCCGGGGTCAGATCAGGCTGCCCTGAAGATCGGCAGCGGCGATCATGTATTTGCGATTACCTCCGGCGCCTGTAACGTACTGGGCTTCCTGCTCTACGATCCGGAGGTCATTTACAGTGTGGATATAAATCCTGCGCAATCCCGCATCCTCGAGCTGAAGATCGCAGCCATCAGGGCGCTGAACTATGAAGAATTCACTGCATTTTCAGGACTTATTCCGGCAGTCAACAGAACGACGTTGTATGACAAATTAAAACCGTTGCTGAACACGGAAGCACAGGCATTCTGGTCGAACCATTCCGGAATAATAAAAGAAGGCTTTCTTATGAATGGAAAATATGAACGGTTTATCTGGCTTGCAGGGAAATTGATTGGCATCTTACAGGGCAGGAGCAAAGTGCGGCAACTGTTTATAGACAAATCACCGGAGGAGCAGCAAATCTATTTTGACAGGATATGGAACACAAGGCGATTTCACTATATTTTTAAAATCATTTTCAATAAACGCATGCTGGCAAGGCGTGGGCTGGTGGCAGACTATTTTCATTTCGATGATGGAAGCAAGTCCTTCGCGGAAAGCTTTTTTAACCGCGCAAGGAAAGCCTTTCGTGACATCCCAATAAAAGGAAATTATTTTTTATCACTATACCTGCTGGGAAAATATTACAGGCCGGACGAAACACCCCCTTACCTCAGAAGAGAAAATTTCGAAATCATCAGGGCACGGATAGGAAGAATAAAAAACATAACGGCCGGAGCACAGGACTGGATGGATACTGTACCAGACCGTCAGATCGACTGCTTTGCCCTATCGAATATCTGCGAATTGATGAGTGAGCACGATACGCATCGTCTGTTCAGCTCGATTTGCCGGACAGCCCGCCAAAATGCCCGCATCATATTTCGGAATCTGATGATTCCCCGCGAGGTGCCCGAAGATCTGCAAAGCATAATCGTAAAAGACGAAGAGCTGAGCAGACAGATCCAGTTTTATGACCGCTCTTTTGTATATGGCAAAGTAGCGGCCTATACTGTGCCGGCCATTCCTTTTTGCTGAGAATCAACACAACGTCTCCCAAATTATTTAAGGATAATTACTGAAAAAATCCTAACTTCTGGTCGCGACTATCTCTCAAAATTTCATTTATGAGAAGTATTGTCCCCTATTGGTTCTTCATCATAACCATCACCAGCCATTTTGCATGCGGGCAATCTGATAATAAATCAAAACCTGCAACTCCCACCGGTAAATCCGATGCACAGTCAAAAACAGGTCAGGAAGACAGAGATAGTGTGGAGTCTTTTGCAGTAAATGCACAAGGAGACAGCGTCCCTTATTTTCACTGGGCTTCTGAAAACGAGATCCTGGGGCTGGCAAAAACCGCTTTCGGAGATCTGGACAGTATGATAGCGCGGAGATACATTCGCGTGCTGGTTCCTTATTCCAAAACTTATTATTATGTAAAAGGCATGAAAAGGTATGGCCTTGCCTATGAACTGGTCAGCCTGTTTGAGAAACAATTGAACAAGCAATTGAAATACGATCCACCCCGGATCCGTGTCATTTTCATACCCGTAGACCGCAAACATATCGTAACCTTACTAAGAGACGGACACGCAGACATGATAGCTTCAGGGTTTACGATAACGCCTGAACGGGAGAAGCTCATCGAGTTTTCCACTCCGACAGTAACCGGAGTAAAGGATATCGTCGTCGGCGGCCCTTCGGCACCTGCGATAAAATCCATAACAGATCTTGCAGGCAGGCACGTCTATGTGCGTGAAAATTCCAGTTTTCATTCTTCTTTGGTCAGACTTAACGAATCGCTGCGCAAGGGCGGTCACAAACCGATGTCTATTGACTTTCTAGGCCCCTATCTTGAAAACGAAGATATCCTCGAAATGGTGAATGCAGGACTCATCCCCTATACGGTCGTTCCCGAAGACCTGGGAACACTTTGGAAAACTGTGTATACCAGCCTTACTATATATACGAATATAGCAGTAGATTCCAATGTGTCCTATGCGTGGGCTTTCAGGAAAAATTCCCCAAAATTAAAAGCCGTTGTCAACCAATTCGTAGGCACCATAAAAAAAGGAACAACGACCGGAAATATGATTTATGATAAATTCCTGAAAAATAAGGACCGGTTGCGCAATGCCCAGAGTCCCGAAGCCAAGGCGGATCTGAAAAAATTCAGGACTTCTTTTGAAAAATATGGTAAGATGTATTCTTTCGACTGGCTGCTATTGTCCGCACAGGCATACCAGGAATCACAGCTCAAACAACAAACGGTGAGTCATGCCGGCGCCGTGGGCGTTATGCAGTTACTGCCTTCCACCGCTTCTCATCCTCCCATTAGCATTCCCAACATTCAAAACGCTGAAAATAATATTCATGCGGGAACTAAATACATGCGTTATCTGGTGGACAATTTCTTCGAGCGGGAGAATATGGATGTTCTGAACGAACAGCTTTTTGCGCTGGCGGCCTATAATTGCGGACCCGGCAATGTCAGGAAATTACGGAGAAAAGCCGTCGAATTGGGGCTTGATCCCAATATATGGTTTAATAATGTGGAAATCATGGCAGCCCGCCACATCGGGCGGGAAACAGTGCAGTATGTGAGTAATATATACATGTACTACCGGTCTTACCTCGCGTTACAACGTTACAAGGAAATGAAGGAAAAGACTGCTACGACAAAATAGTCTGAGCCCAGACAAGGATTGAGATTTTCAACCAGGTTATTTTGACTAATAAGCTCGAGCGCCTAGTTGCAGTAAGTGTCCAGCAGCCATTTTTCAGTCCCGTTTTTTCTTGCCCGTCTGGCAGCACTTCTGATTACAGGAGAAAGTAGCGACATCAGTCCCGGAGCATTCGAATCTGAAATCGTTAAAGCCACCGCCAGGTGCGAAAAACTTTTGGGTTTTCCCTTTTTATCCGTAAGTCCATCGGCTGCCAGGCCGTAGAATATTTTAATAAAGTTTTCCATGCCGGTATGCCCCGGCACCAGGGTGATGTGAAACCTGACATTTTCATTTGACTCATTATAAAACCGATGCGTCTGTCCGGCAGGGACCACCACGGATTCCCCGACTTTCAGTTTCTTCCTCTCCTTTCCGACCTGCAGGTATAATACGCCCTCTTTGACTGAAAATTCTTCCGAAAAAGATCTGTGGAAATGCAATGGAGGGCCGTCACTTTTGCCCAGCTCTATTTCCATAAGCGTGAAAGCACCATTTGTTTCCAGGGACGTTTTAATAAAAGTGGCGGAATCATTTAGCGCCGGGTTAATGTATTTTTTCATTCCACTATCGATTTTACAGGTTATGTCAATCAAAAATAGCTGCTTAAGGTAGCTGATATTCCCATCATTTTGCGGCCATTAACAAAAAAGCAAAAGTCTTTATATATGTTAATAGGTATACTCCTGTACAGGCCGGCAATAGCGATTCACATACAAATTGTCCAGTGAGATGATGCTGAGATTGGTAGTATATGTGAGCGGCAGTTGCGTGTAGGCAGAAAAAAATACGGATTCGGCAGGAGTAAGTGATGTAGTACTTATCCGGATTCTGCTATCTGTAGCCTTCACCAGTGTCTTGCTAACAAATTCGGAGCAATACATCCGGTCGTCCGAAGAAAGGCTGTAGGAAGGGTCGAACCTTACGCCCTGTGCATAGTATTGATGAACCTGCTCTCTGAGTCTCCCGATCTCCTCATCATTTAAATCATATCTGAAAATACCGTACGCCAGGTTCCTCGACGGATCGCAAAAAAGTTGAAGGGAATCTTTCCGGAGTCTGGCATCCGGATTTTCTTCACCGTCTATCATATGATACACATAAGGATACCCCTTTTCAAAAACTACTATGCCGGCGTGGGAGTATTTCTTGTCCTGTCGGTTAAACCCTTTTATGAACCGGCTGGAAGGAGCCCGGTTGAGCCTCACCACCAGGTCCCCTTCCTTCAGCAGGTTCTGACCTTCTTTTATCACCTCATAAGCATTTGCAGAATGTTTTACAACCGTCGAGGGTACAAATTGTACCCTCGCATCCGGCGGATTGATAAATAAAAGATAGGTGATCCAAAAATTTGCCAGTAACTGTTTCATTTTATTGCGTTTGGATATATTGGTTAATTCACTTCGAACTCAAACTGATCCAGGCCAATTCCCCTTGCATAAATCGGGTGACTCACAAAATGCCTGAATCCGATCCTTACATAGCGTGTACCGGAAAAACCGGAGAATGTGTATTCATATTTTGTCCATTCCTTCGGATATCCTCCGGTTGCCTGTGACTGGTTTATGTCAAACAAAGTCCTGGTAAAATGCCCAACGGATTGCCAGTCTTTTCCCACATCAATGGATCCCGTAGTATCCATCCTGACCTGCATCCTGTCACTGAATTCGGAAGTGGTATCGCCCCGTGTATAGAATGAAATCCTGTCACCGCTTTTAACAGCCAGGGTCGGTGTCAGCAGCCAGCTGCTGAAACTCTTGTCACTGTATATTCTGGGAGCTCCTGAATAAGTATATTCGGTTTGCGATGCCTCATAGGAATAAGCTGAAAATCCATACCAGGTGGTATCGTCTTTGGAATATGGGCCAAAGGTTCCGTAGCTCCATGGCGCAACGTCTCCGTCACTACCGTCAGCAAAACCTATGGACTGCCATCCCGACTGAAGGTTTTGGTAGACATTCTGAAATTCTTCCTTAAATGATTGGGTAATGGTGTCACCCCAAACGACGGGCGGCGGAGGTGGCGGTGGCGGTGGCGGAGGGGGGTTAAGCGATTCTTTTGTACAGCTATGCATCAGGGCGGCTGAAAAATAAGCCAGAATCAGGGCGAAGAAATAAAAATACTTTTTCATGTTGAGGGGTTTTAGGGGTGATGTTTAAAACTTACAATCCTAAAGCTATCGCCGGAAGAAGCCGCTTTCAAATGGATTAACAGGGCGGAAGCGGGGAGATTGGCGATTACCGACAATGAGAACGATCTCCTTCCGGAAGCACACCGGAAATTTGCAAAAACAACACACCATGCGCTTCAAATAGTAATTTTTACTAAACCCGGGCGTACAGACTGAGGAATTTTCCTAAACAAGGTGGTCGCCCAGGTCTCCCCACAGGCGGGATGCCGTTCTGTTACCCCGCCTGGTATGACTTTTAAAAGGAAAACCATGGCAGCATGCCAATTCATTTAAAAGTCAGTGTATGAAAAGAGATGGAAACAACATCAGCCTGTGGCAAAATGAACAGGCCTTTATTTCTTCCCGGACGGGAGAAAGCAGCGGGCAGATTTTTGACGTGATCGTTGTGGGCGGTGGTGTTACCGGTGTAACTACTGCGTACGAGCTGCTAAAACAGGGTAAAAAATGCCTGCTGATAGAAGCCAGAAACCTTTGCTTCGGGACCACCGGCGGCACAACAGCCCACCTGAACAATTTTTTTGATACAACCTATGCGGAAGTAGCTTCCGATTTCGGAAAAAGCGGTGCGCAAAACCTGGGCAGGGCTGCTCTTGACGCACTGGAACTGTACTCAAAAAACATACGGGAATTAAACATTGATTGTCAGTACCGGCAAAGCGATGGAATTGTATATGCCAGGAACGAAAAAGAAGCCGGTGAGCTCGAGGAAATGTTTAAAGCCGCTTTCGACGCGGGTATACCTGTTTCCTATACCAATAATATTCCTATACAGGACGTCTTTTTTAAGGCACTGGTATTCGGAAACCAGGCTCAGATTCACCCTGTTAAATATGTGTATGCCCTGGCCCGTGCCTTTGAAAATGCGGGCGGGGTTATTATGGAAAATTGCCGACTGACTGATTTGTCGCAAAAAGATCCGCTCGAGGTGGAGACGAGCCGCGGATTGCTGAAATGCACAAAGCTGGTCTATGCCACACATATACCGCCCGGCGTGAACCTGCTTCACCTGCGCTGCGCTCCCTATCGCAGCTATGCCATGGGGATTGAACTGGAAGATGATCAATACCCGAAGTCTATGACCTACGATATGACGGACCCTTATCATTATTACCGGACCCAGGAAACTGAAGGAGGGAAAATCCTGATCGCCGGAGGTGAGGATCACAAAACCGGGCATGAAGAAGACACCGAACTCCGTTTTAAGAATCTGGAAGAATACCTGTCCGCCATCTTCAGGATCCGTGAAATAAAATACAAATGGTCATCACAGTATTTTGAACCGGCCGACGGTCTCGCCTATATCGGACACCTTCCCGGCGCCTCTGAAAATGTATTTGTAGCAACCGGCTTCGGCGGAAACGGAATGACCTACAGCCATATCGCCGCCCGTGTACTTGCTGCAAAAATCGCAAGCGACCGGGATGAATACGAAGGATTGTTCAAACCAGGACGGCTAAAACCCGTCGCGGGTTTTACTTCTTTCGTAAAAGAAAATGCGGACGTCGTCAATTCCCTGGTTACCGACAGGTTTAAAATACCCAGGACCGATTCTATCACGGATATGCCGAACGATACCGGGCACACGGTAAATTTCAATCATCAGAACATCGCGGTATACAAGAATCCGGAAGGCGAACTCTTCTGCCTGAACCCCACCTGTCCGCATTTAAAATGTACAGTGAAATGGAATCAGACCGAACGAAGCTGGGACTGTCCCTGTCATGGAGCGCGATACTCAACGGATGGCGAAGTCCTGACCGGTCCGAGTACCAGATCACTGGAGAAAGTCCGGCTGGAGCAGGAAGCTTAGTATAACGTATACGAACCCTGAATGAGTCTGTGGCTGTTGGACACCTGACTGCTGGCGAAATAATCCGCAGAGTTCCGAAAAACAGGGGTTCAGGACCGGCATTTCACGGTTGACAGTATTTTATGTTTTCTGAAACAGTTGGAAAGAGCCGGCGGTGTCGAACCCTGCTTACTTTCACTTCGTGCAAACCGCCTCCCAGTCAAAAATCACAAGAGAATCCTTATGGTCCATTCTGATGACAGCTTTGCGCATCTGGCTGGGCTACCGTATGATCACCGCCAGCTATTCCTCCGTTGTCGGTATCCTCACTTCTGAAAAGGAAAGAGAATTTTTCATCAAATGGTTTGGTGCAGAACTGCACTTTCCGGCTCCCTTGGTTATGGCTTTTCTTGCGAAGGGTAGCGAGCTTTTGGGAGGAATTCTTTTACTCGCCGGACTGTTTACCAGGCCCGCGGCCGTGCTGGTAGCGTTTACCATGCTGGTGGCCACACTTACTGCCAACCTCGGCGAAAACTTCCAGATTGACGGCGGATTTACTATTTCTTATTTCTTATTTGCCCTAATTTTTATTCTCTGGGGCGGCGGTAAATACAGCATCGACAATCTCCTCTTTAAAAAGCCCGGCTCCGGAATCAGTCTGCATTCTCTTCCGGAAAAACAATTCTTAGACGCCATCTAGGTCTTATACAGAATCTTCCGCGCGACGGTTACTGACGAACCCTGCGGCTACCCTATAATGTTTATATTTATAGTCTACCTTTTTTCACGGTCATATGAAAAAAATACTATTCAGCCTGCTCGGTCTGATGAGCCTTTCTGCCTTCTCCCAGAATAAAAATTGGCCGGTAGTCAAACATTACGAAGGAAAGTTTATTGAGAAGGTCGCCATGCCGGTAGGCGGCATCGGAACGGGTAATATTTCCATTGGCGGCAACGGTCAGTGGAAGGATGTAGAGATTATGAACAAACCGGGTATGGGGTTCTATGGATCCGTTACTCCCAAACGTGCTCCCTGCTTTATGGTGTTCACCCAGTCACCGTCGGGCGAAAAAAAAGCAAAGGCCCTGATGGGACCGATCCCGCCTCCCGAGTTCATTGGATCTGAAGGGAGTGTGGCTCCCAATCACGGACTGCCCCGGTTCTCCCAGGCAAGTTTCGATGCGGCCTATCCCTTCGCAACCGTGAACCTGGAAGACGATGGTATGCCCGTATCAGCAAAGGCAAAAGTTTTTAATCCTTTCATTCCCGGGGATGCAGTAAAAAGCGGTATACCTATCGCCATTATACGATATGAGATTAAAAATAAAACGGATCAGCCCCTGACCATTGCCGTCGCCGGCTCGCTCGACAATTTTATCGGTATGGATGGCACGGTCGTAGAATTCAACAACTGGAACAGGTCCATCAACCTGCTGGGCACCAGGAGTAACCGCAATGTTTTTAAGAAAACCGGAAGCCTGGCCGGCATTTTCATGAGCTCCGACAGTGTCGATCACGATTCGAATGCCTGGGGCACGATCGCGCTCACTACTCCTTCCGACAAAGGATATACCATCAGCTACCGCACGCAGTTCAGTCCAAAGGGATGGAACGACAACATCACCGACATGTGGGACGACTTTTCTGACGACGGATCATTCAGGGACGAAAAATTCGATCAGAAAGTAAATGATCCGCGGGCCGCACTTTCCGTCAGGCTTTCACTGGCTCCGAATGAAACGAAGGAAATCGATTTTTATCTTTCCTGGGATTTTCCTAACCGGAAGGACTGGGATGATAAGGTAACTATCGGCAATTATTATTCTACTTTATATTCCGATGCCTGGGATGTGGCAGAAAAAACGGTTCCTCAAATACCTGCACTGGAAGCAAAGACCCTGGATTTTGTGAATCTTATTGTATCCAGCGACTATCCTTCTATTTTGAAAGAAGCCGCCCTTTTCAACAGCAGCACTCTTCGCTCACAGACTGCTTTCAGAAACCGCGATGGATATTTTTTCGGATGGGAGGGTGTTTTTGCCGCCACAGGTTCCTGTTATGGCAACTGCACGCATGTCTGGAATTATGAGCACACCACTCCGTTCCTTTTCGGCAGCCTCGCCATGAAAATGCGGGAAGTGGAATACCGGCACGGCCTCAACGACAGCTCGGGCCTCATGAGTTTCAGGGTCTCCCTGCCTTTCAACAAAAATGAAAACTGGAAACTCGCCGCGGCGGACGGACAGATGGGAACCATCCTCAAAGTATATCGCGAATGGCAATTGTCAGGCGACGATGAATTTCTCAGGGCAACCTGGCCGGGTGTTAAAAAAGCATTGTCCTTTGCATGGATAAAGGGCGGATGGGACGCCGACGCCGACGGTGTGATGGAAGGCTGCCAGCACAACACGATGGACATAGAATACTATGGTCCAAACCCGGAAATAGAATTCTGGTACCTGGGCGCCCTGAAAGCGGCTTCCGGGATGGCCGGATACCTAGGCGATAAAACCTTTCAGCAAACCTGTTCCCTGTTATTTGAGAAGGGCAGCCGGTGGACAGATGCACATTTGTTCAACGGCCAGTTCTATGTTCAGCAGATTCGACCCATTACCGACAGGAAGAACATCGCCAGCGGACTGATATCGGATATGGGCGCCAGGAATCCCGCGAACCCGGACTTTCAGATCGGTGAGGGCTGCCTGGTCGACCAGCTTGTGGGACAAAATATGGCATGGATCTGCGGACTGGGCTATCTGGCCGATTCCAACCATATTAAAAAAACCCTGGAAAGCATATGGAAGTTTAATCATGTATCCAGGTTTGGCGACGAATTCAACAATATGCGCTCCTATGCGCTGGGCGACGAATCCGGGCTTAAACTGACTTCCTACCCCGACCCTTCAAAACGGCCTGCGGTTCCCCTTTCCTATGGATTTGAAGCCTGGACGGGGCTGGAGTATACGGCTGCCACCGGAATGATTTACGAAGGGATGACAGATGATGCCCTGAAAATTGTTACGGATGTCCGTAACCGTTATGACGGTTATAAACGAAACCCGTTTAATGAAGAAGAATGCGGCAATCACTACGCCCGGGCCATGGCAGCGTGGTCCGCCCTGATCGCCTGGAGTGGGTTCAACTATTCGGCTGTTGAAAAAGACTTCGCCGTTGGTCAGCGTCCGGGAAAATATTTCTGGTCGAACGGATACAGCTGGGGCAGTTATGAACTAACAGGTAATAAGCTTTTGATCGCCGTACACTACGGAAACCTGCAAATAAAATCCGTACGCGTCAGAGGCATGGGTGTATTTAAGTTAAAAAATCCTGTTGCTATAACAGAAAACAATACGATGGAATTTACCGTCGCGATGTCTTCCGGTATAGCCAAAAGATAACCTGTCGCGCACCCTTTTCTGTCACTTGCATTTTTATCGTCTTTTAGTAGCTGATTCTTACCCTTTGCGAGGCCAGACCTGGTATGCTGAGGTCAACATAGCGGGAGCTTCCCTTTTTTACATTAAGAAATGGCGCCGGCTTTCCGTTGAGTAAAACGGATTTGATGTTTGCAGCTTCATCAGGCAATAAGATGTGCGTATTTATTTTTTTTCCGCTGCCGGTGGCCAGGATACGGATTTCCTTTTTCGCCTTGTCATGAATGAACTGATACGCAAGGTACCCGCCCGACGAAGCATAGGAAATCATTACAGATACAGAATCCGTTTTAGTGGTAGCCCATCTGGGCGAAAGAAGCGGTTCTGAAAAAGCCCTCGTCCCCGGCGTATTTTTCGCGCCGGCCAGTCCTTCTACGATGGCCGCCATGGCCGTAGCGGCAGCCCAGTTATCAGGACCGCCAAAGGAAACCGGATTCACCGGAACAAAATGTTCGCGATTCGCAAGGGTTATGGCAAATACGGTATATATACCGTTTCCTTCCGGCGCTTCAAAAATCAGTTTTGCAATTTTTTTATCCGGATCGGGGTTGTTGATAGCGCACCAGCTCAGCCCGATCCCCTCGCTTACTTCATTTTTTCCATACCAGGCGATACCGGAATAGTCCGTTTTCAGACTGGAAAACCACCAGTAAGTGAGTTGTTTCCCCTGGATCAGGTAGTTGGTCTTACTGCTGCCGTCACTATACTGGAAAATAACGGTTCCGGCCACATTCTCTGAAGGCGGCTTGCTTGACGTATGGAGCAGGTAAATACAGGCGGCTGTATTGTTGACCGGAATTTCCATTCTTGAAGGCAGACCGGCTGACTTGGAAACGGCAACGACGGCCTTGCTGTTGTTGAGACTTGGATCGATCACATTAAAACGAATTCCGTTAAAAGTCTGCTCGCCCGCCGGCAGCTCACGAAAATCATCTCCCTTCCTTTTCGAATTCATCCAGGAGATGGATACGTTGCTGTCGGTTACGCGACTGTCCATATTGGCATAGGCAGTTATATTTAAGGGCCTGTATACCGGTGATGCAGGCGGCGGTGGAATAGAACCCGTATAAGAGAAATAAATTTTACCATCATATTTTTTCCCCAGCTCAAACAAACGATTCAGTATGTCCGTACCATACTTTTCATAGCCGTTCGCATATGCACCCCTCGCCAGTTCGCCGGCAACATGTCCTCCCACCCCGCCATTCATATACTGCCAGACTGTATCATGCCTGCTGAATCCCTTCGGAAAGGGCGGATAAATGGCATACCATTCTCCCGGGGAACCGACCGGAAGATGTTGCTTCAGATCCAGATAGGTTTCGATGATCGCCCTGCTTTGTCCGGTATCGATATCCCTGTTAAGAGAATAGGCATTGCCCTGGGCGATCTGGGTTTTCTCGTCTACACCGAGATGACGAACAACGGTTGAATCTTCGTCAATAAAATGGGTAAAATATTTTCCGTTCCAGGACAACCTGTTCAGTCTTTCCCTGATGATGTCGCCACGTGACCGGTAAAGGACTGCTTCCTTCGATTTTCCCGCATGTTCAAGCATCTCGGCCAGTTCATAGCAGGAGGAAATATAACCGGTGTTATCACCAAAGAAGATTCCGAATTTGGATTTCGCAGGATCAATGATCATGGTATTCGTGAGACCGAGATCAGGCATGTATTCATCCTCTACGGCAAAATCCCAGGAGTCAATTGTATAAACCCGTTTTAAAAGTCCAAAACGACTGCTCCACCGGGCGGAGTCGTGCAGGGCATAATCCATCGCCAGTGCAGCGGAAGCCAGATTCTTTTCCATCCAGGCATCATTGCCATCTGCCTGCCAGCATTGATAGATCGTATTCACAAACAAGTATTCCGGATGATTCTCCACGGGTTGCCGGGTGAATACTCTGTCACCGATCTTTTTTGTATATCCGGAAAACTTATCCCTCGTAAAAAAATAATCCGCATTGGATTCCACGTGCACATAACTGTAGATCATACCATCGCTGCGCTGGGTCTGCCGCATCAGGTCCACGAACTCCGCACCATAGGGTTTAAAATATTTCATTCCCACCATGTTTTCACAATGATCCAGCACCCAGGGTTCAAAATAGCGATAGCGCTTCCCATTCCAGGAAATGCTGAAGTCCTGTTCCATCTCCATGCCCTTTTTAAACATCTCAAACATATCGCGGTAATAGCCCCCATCATCGATTCGGGTTTGGGGTTCAACCTGAAAACTGAACTGCGCTTTCCTCCTGCCTGCAACATCTATGATAAATACGACGTGCCTTCCCGGCATGCCGGCCACAATGAAATCCACTACGGGCCGCACCCGGGATGTCAGGTAGATATTTCCATTTCCATCAGCCACCTCAATGGTTCTTCCTGAAGCGCCGACAACAGACAGATGATCCAGTGGTCTTGCCTTAACCACAGTAACAGAAATACTCGAATCTGTAGGCTGGTAGACCAACAGGGGCAGGCTGGCCTGTTGTGCAGTGGTGGATTTGCAGACAGCAAGACAGACAGCTACAAGGCATATCCATCGATCGATTTGATTTTTTAATTCCAACATTATTTTTTGTTCAGTAAATGATCTGCCGCCAGTACAAGGAACAGATAATCCGTTGTTCCGCCGCCCAGCACATATTCACCCTGCTGCCATAGATAGGGCCAGTTGAGCAGCTCCGGAAAATCAGGCCGTATAAGGGCCGTACCCGAAGTGATGCCTCCCGGAATATAGGACCAGTCGGCGCGGTTGAATCCGTACGCTGTGGTCATGGAATTTGTGCCGACGCCTGAAACAAAGGACGCAGTATTATCGCCGGGGTGACAACCAAGAACAAAATTCAATGAGCTCAGCATATAGTTTTCCGGAAAAATGTCGGGGAAGACGGTATGTAAAAAATACTGACGATATCCGAACCGCTGGATATCCCATCCTGCACCCCAGATATTTGGCCTGTAAGGAACGCCATAGGGCGTCTTCAATCCCTCTTCCCTAATGCGGCCATAGTATGTTCTTACGGAATCGGTAACGCGGCTCTTGAAGGATGCATCATGGACAAGCGGAAGAACGGGACCGACCATCCAGGCAGTCTGCGCAATATTTGCCGTTATAGGAGCAACATTTGCCGTCAGGAAAGCGGCATAGATTTTATTACCGGTTGTCTGCAGCAATTGCGTAGCCAGCCCCACCCTCTCCATCGGATTTTTTTCCTGCGTGTCTTTCCAGACAGCTTCCGCTATTTGCAAACACTGCGCTGCGAGGGTATCATTGTATCCTTTCATCACGCGCGACGCCGCAGCCAGTGCAGCGGCTGCATGGAGAGACCTGCCGGGGTTCTCTTCTGTAAAAACCCAGCGGTCGTCTGCATTGCCCGTTTTACCATCTGTGATATTTGCCGGATCCCCGAGAATCGTATACTGCCGGAGAGTTGGTTCGATGATGCCGCGGTAAAATCTTCCCATGGACCGGTATCCTCCCACAATGGAAAGCAGCCCGTGTTCGATTTGCTCCAGCATGTCGGGCTTGCCATCCGGCTCCTGGATTTCCACGATACGGGTTTGCTGATTTACCGAGGTATTGTCATAGTCAACTTTAAACTGTTCATAGGCAAGTGTGAGACCCGTTACGGTTTCTGCCTGGGATTCCACCCGTAGGTCAAAATCGCCCGCATCATGCCACGCACCCTGGTTGAGACCCGGAACAATTTCCCCTGAATGAAAGGAAGTAAGTGTGCTGTGACGCTGAATATAGCCGTCAAAATGATTGGAATCGATGGGAGCCATCCTCGCGTCATCCATATGACAGATCCCATGCCATACGCGGTATTTTTCATTGACCCGCATATGGCACATCTGCACGGGCAGAAAATATTCAAGCGTGGGCTGCCAGACTTCTTTCTTATAAATGTCTTTGCTGATTTGAAAAATAGCTGACCGGTAGTTTCCATATTTCACTATGTACATGCCCTGATCCTTCACCGTAGAAAAATCAAACTGCAGATAATGATAACGTAGAAAATTTCCCCAGTCAGATGCCCTGGCCTGCAGCACGGTTTTATATTCACCACGCGCGTCAATGCGAACCAGACTGACTTCGTGTCTGTCGCTGTCGTGTTTGTCCAGTTCGATGACGGCTATCTTCTGTTGCAGGGGATGATATCCTACCTGGGATACCTGTACTACCGGCGATGATTTCCAGCCTTTGACGGCATGCGGTGTGACGAGCCAGGAAACAGCCCCCCGGGTCGCTCCTTTTTCTATCAGGGAACGAACTACGAACCAGCCGTTGTTGTGAAGGCTGCGTCCGTCGAGCAGCAGGAGTTCATTTCCATTTTCATTTACAATGGTCATCCGCTGCATATCTGACTCCGGTGCGATGGTCAGCGCATGACCACGGGCCATGGGTTCCGTCTGAAAATTTCCCTCCTCATCTTTCCGGATCTGATCATTTGACTGACGTGGAAAAACGCCGGACTCCTGATCCATATAATAGGATTTTCCAAATAAAATGCCCGGGTACAATTCAAAATTGAAGCCCACTTTGCCGATCCATTCATCAGGCAGGGGACTGTCGAGGTCCACGATGATCCGGAATGATTCGCCTTCCGGTTTTATGCGGATCCTGTATTTAAAATGGAGGTCGGGATAAATGATGGGGTTGAATCCCTTTCTGTTGATGGAAGAATCCGGATATTCCATGCGCACACTGATCTCCTGTGTATTGGAATCGATAACCCTCTTACTGACTTTTGGAATGGCTGCCCACTGTCCCGGTGTCGGTTCGAGCCGGATATCCCCGTTTGTCGCTACCCTGTTTCCGTTTTGAATTACACCCACACCGCCCTGGTGACCCTCCGGATAAAAATCATGGGCCAGCATAACATTGACGCCCTGGTTTTCAAGATATTCATCTCTGTTCAGGTGCATACCCGGATCTGTGCCGGTTTGTTGTGCCGGAACGGCCTTGCAAAGCGCAAAAAACAATAAGATCAGTAAGGTCTTTTTCATGATGGCGGCGATTGATTTCTTTGTTTCTGAGGGTCTTCAGGCGAAGATAAATTTCTTTCCGGTAGCTTTTCGGTTCCTAACTATTTGAGCCAGAACTATAACCGGGTGGTATTCCTTCGAGTGAATTCCAGGTCTGACCCAGATGGCACGATACAGGAACGGAAATTGCTATGGTTCTTTAGGATAGAGATATACGTTATTCAGGCAATCAGTCATCTTTAAACCATTATAAACTACAGTTATGAAAAAAAATACCATGATCAGAATGGCATTATCAGCATTGACCATCTTTATCCTGCCTCATTCCATGAGAGCTCAAACTGACGACGAAAAAAAAGAAATAATATCTGAAAGCAAAGAAGCCATTGCCGGATTTAAGAAAAAAGATCCATCTATGAGTTCTCTTTTTACAAGTTCTTATGGATATACCGTCTTTCCAAAAATCGGTAAGGGAGCCTTTATTATAGGCGGATCGGGAGGAAATGGAGTTACATATGAAAAAGGCAAAGCCATCGGTACCGCAAAACTTGCTCAGGTAACTGTAGGTGCACAAGTAGGTGGCGAATCCTACAGGGAAATTATTTTCTTTGAGAATAAAGAAGCGTTGGACCATTTTAAAGAAAATAAAACGGAATTCAGCGCCCAGATATCAGCAGTTGCTGTCAAGTCAGGAGCATCTAAGAACGCCAAGTATACTGACGGAGTCGCCGTCTTTACTGAAAGTCTTGGAGGCCTTATGGCAGAAGCTTCTGTCGGGGGACAAAAATTCACTTATAAACCTCTCTGAAATACAGAGCAGTTATTTTTTTTAAATTTAGTCCGTACTTCTTTCATGGTAGTCCCCGGGTTATCTCATGGCAGATTAATCCGGGACTTTCACCATGATATTTTTGAAATGAACTTCACTATTCGGATCATGCCCCTGTAGAGCGAAAGTACCACTGGAGAGAATATGGGCTGACTGTCCGGCCGATGGCTTCAGATCATCGGGCTCCGTGTATTCCACCACTGTTTTGTCGTTGATTTTTACGGTTACGTGTTTACCTTCCACTTTAATATATTCCGTGAACCATTCCATGTCTTTCACATATACCTCTTTAATATTAATCACATCGTAAAGGCTGCCCGTACGTTTCCAGTCGGTATGTGAATTGTTTACCTGCACTTCGAATCCTGTCTTTGGCCAGCTGCTTTCCTGGTATTGGGTATGAAAATAAATGCCCGAATTCGCGCCGGGATAAGTCATTACATCTACTTTAAGTTCAAAATTTTTAAAGTCGTGATTTTTATAGTCACCAACGTAAAACAGGTGAGCCGTCGGACCATGCACAACAATCTGACCGTCTTTCACAGAGAACGTGCCCGCATTTTCACCTACTTTCCATCCCGTCAGTGACTGTCCGTCGAAAAGAGATACCCAATCCGGTGAACCAGGTTTTGAATTGCGGAAAGCAAAAAGAAGCAACAGGGCAACGGGGAGCCAGAACCTGTATTTCATATGGCATGATTTAAAAAGAAATAATCATTGTTTTGAAAAAGAACAATGAATATAAGCTTTTTAGAAATGGTCATCTGCCTTCTATTATGAAATATGATTACCGGCTGACTTCTATCTGACTGCCGGCAGTCGCTTTTTGCAGGCGCATCCGGAACTGATTGACGGAATTGCGCATGTCCAGTATGAATTTCCGCCTCCGGAATGCAGGCGTCTTTTTCTTTTTTTCCGGTGCCAGGCGCAGCAGTTGGGATTCCCGTTGATCGATCAGATCGGTTATTCTGATTTTTCCTTTATCTGTGAGTGAATAAACTTTCACACCCGAGCTGATCACTTCCTCAAACAATCCGCAGGGTGACAGCTCCCGAAACTTAGCATCATACCGGTTCCATTGGTCTTCAAAAAGTTGGCTGAATTCACTGGAAGCAATTTTCCTGTTTTGACTGAGCGTGATCAGTATCTCCAGCTCCAGGTTTGTATTATTGTCCATTTTGATTCTGAATTAAAGGTGAATGGCAATAAAGCAGACCCAAAAACTACAACACAAACTTGATGAATGCTAAGTACAGAACCGATCGTAAAAGCACGATCTCCGATAGAAAATATACCCTTTCATTGCAGATACCGTGACAATTTCTTAATTTAATTATCCCTGAACATCCGCTATCGCGCGAATGCTTTAAACCAATATCCCTTCTGAAGGCCGCCCATGTATTCGTATCCTGAAATCTGATATCCCGGAGTGTATGCCAGCTATCGGATAAGATTATTGGGAAACATGGAACTCGCTAAAGAAATAGAATTAATCATCCTCGATAAGATTGCGGAAAACGGGAAGATCACGGATCGGGATTTTGATCAGCTGTTCCAGGAAAATGACTTTGAATACAACCTGGCTCTCACAAGGATCATCAATGCAAACTCTGCCTGGATATCTAAAATCAGCCGGTCCGAAAATGAAGAAGAAGGATCGCACTATGGAATTAGTGAATATGGCCGGCTAAGAAGAAGGGCTTTGCAGCAGGAGAAAAACAGGGAAAGAATAACGCGTCTCCTGCAGGCCAGACTGACAAAACATGTTGTAGTAGTTGAAAAAGGTACCCGTATCCTCATCATTGTCAGCATCGCCACGGTGATTGCTGCCATGTACCTAATTCACCTGGAATCTGTACATCATTAACAGCTACGCGCCCAGTTTTTTTATTTTCCAGATTTGTACAAACAGGTAGAATATCACAATCCATACCGAAATAGTTATGCTGGTCGCCATCCAAAGCAGCCAAAGCGGAGCGCGACTGGCCCTTGCAAACAAAGATCGATTGTCATAGTCTGAGATATAGCCGGAGGAGGTTCCCCAGGGTACTGTTCGCTCTGTTGATAAATTTCCAAACAGGTCATTGTCTTCCACTTTGGCGACAATTACCAGGTTGCCGGTTGCATCACCGGGAAGATTCAGGAGTTTAAAATCCGCATGAGCTTCTCCAAGTGAATCTGTTGTATAAGTAGGGGTTTCACTCACGTCCAAATCTCCTCCGAGTCGCTTAACGGCAATTTTCATATCGACTCCTTTCACCGGCGTCCAATCTGCACCTTTCTGTTCCACCAATACGGCGGTTATTTTTTTGTCTGCCGCTGTATCCAGCCTTATCCTGGCCTTTGTGAGGTCGATGCTCGTAGTGGCTGCGCTGTACGACACGGAAGAATCAGAAACCACCAGAAAGCTGTGTGAAGAGGACTTATTCCATTCGTCTCTTGCACTTGCCGGAATTGGCAATGCAGCCAGGCCGTGCTCGTCCGTTACCGCTTTACCCAACAAATTTGCCGGAACTGCTGAGCCAATATAAAAACTTACCGGAATCCCACTGATCTGCCGGAATTTTCCTTCGACTTTCGCTTTTGTATTTGCCTTTAAATACTGAACCTGGTTATTATCGTTGATATAACTCAGTCCAAGGATCAGCTCTTTCTTTTCAGTCTGGGCAAAACAGGCACCCGTGATCTGAAGAGCAATTAAACCGGTGAGTGTATAATATTTATACTTTTTCATGCTCTTCAATTTCCGAGATTGTTTCCTGGATTGGAATAATGGGAAAAATTCTGGCGAACAGTGTAATAATAAGCAGCATGCCGGCGAGGGAACCCATTGCTATGGCCCATTCCTCCCAGCTCGGGAAATAATGTTTATATGAATCAGGCACGTCATACATCGGTAAAAAAGGATGCAATAAGGTGGGCGTTACTATAACATATCTTTTAAACCAGGAACCCACCACCACAAGTACACCCGCGATAAATGCGGCGACCGGCTTTCTTCCTTTCCGGAAAACAAGGATCAGGATTGGCAAAAACATGGAGGTTGTTAAGGCAAACCAGAAAACCCTTGAATATTCACCCCTGAACAGTCCAAGTAAATGGTCGGCATCAGTCTTTTTCATTTTAAATGCCGGAACCAGGAATTCATTGAGATTAAAATACAGATATACCAGGGCAAGCATAACCACGATCTTACCCATCTTGTCAAAATGCTCCTGTGTGATATATTTCTCCAGGTCATACATGTACCGGAAAATAAACATGGCAACCAGAACTGCCCCGGATCCGACAAGGAAAGCGCCTGAAATAAAATAGGCGCCAAAATTCGTACTGTCCCAGCCCGGCCGGTAGGTGGTGGCAAACAGCCAGGAGGTGACGGTATGAATGGCAAAAGCGACGGGTATAATCGTTATACACAGAATCCGCACGGATTTTTCGCTGATTTTTATCTGCTGTGGTGTATTTTTCCAGAACGATCCTAAAAACGAATAAATGCCCCTGAGAAATTTCCCGCCTCCGGCCTTTGCTTTCAGCATGATTTCAAAATCAGGTAAAAGCGGAAGGTATAAGAGCAAAAGACTGATAAAAAAATAGGTTGTAATCACGATTACGTCCCAAAGGATCGGTGATTGAAGGCGCCCGTGAATAAAGAGATTATAAAACCGTTCGGGACGACCCATATCAACGATAATAATAAGGGAGGCAAAAGTGATGGCGGAAACAGCGATGATCTCAGCGATCCTGGTCAGCGGTGTGCTCCAGTTGACATGAACAATCCTGAGTACGGCGGTAATCAATGATCCCACCAGGCTGATGGCCACAAAGAAAACAAAATTGGATATATATATTCCCCAGGAGGCATAATCCCGCATGTCTGTAACGATCAACCCTTTCGACAGTTGCCGGTAGTATGCATACATACCAATCAAACAGACAATCACAAGAGTAAGGGCCCAGATCCTTCCCTTCGCTCCAAATTTTTTTGGCAGCAGATCGTCAATTATTTTTTGCCTGGCTGATATCTCCACTGTGAATGATTATACTTTCTCTTTGTGGGTCCCGACAGAGTCCTCGACGTCTTCAAAAGGAAAATTCCTGTTCACGGGCGGCAGGTAATAGACACTGGGTTTGGTTCCGAGATCCTCCATCAACCGATACCCCGCTTTGTCCCTGATAAGATCGCTGAAACGGAATGTTTCCGCACCATTGGTTACGGTGTCTTCGATCATATCTCCGAAAAAGAAAACTCCGTTGGGGCAGGCTGAAACACAATGCGGCAGCTCACCCTTCCGCGTCATATCGGCACAGAAATCACATTTTCCAACGGTTCCCTTTTTCTGGGGCATGCTGGTTTCGCATGAATATGGTTTTTCTTTTACTTCCTTGGGAATGTCCGGCTCTCCCCAGTTAAATACCCTGGTGGAATAGGGACAGGCAGCCATGCAAAACCGGCATCCGATGCAGCGGTCACTATCAATAAGCACTATGCCGTCTTCGCGTTTAAAAGTGGCATCCACGGGACAGACCTTCACACAGGGCGGTTCATCGCAATGCATACAGGTTGAAGGTTCCCAATAAGGCGCCGTATGATCCGAATCCTGCATTGGATATATCTTTATCCAGTTGTCACCCGGGTTGAGTTCATGGGCGTGGTTGCAGGCAACCTGGCAGGCTTTTACACTTTTGCACCTGGAAAGGTCAATGACCATCACGAATTTCTTACCGGGTATACCCTTGCGGGCTTCCATATTGGAAACGGGCGGGAGATCTTCAACGGGTTTCAGGTATGCCTCGTCCACTTCAATAACCTCACCGTCCACGGACAGCAACTTCACCATCTTCCCGGAAGGCTTTATCATGGCAGTAACCTTATCCTCAAAAGGATTCGGCTTATCTGAACATCCGCTGAGAGTCGCTCCCGCGAGTAAACCGGTCACCAGGAAATCTCTCCTGGAAGTGTCGTTAGAATTCATCTTAAAAAATTAAAATTTATGCCTTTTTCACCCAGTTCTGCAATTCCTTATCCGAGATCTTTCCCTGTGATCGTACGATTTTAGAGACATCCACTTCTACAAGCTTCCCGTCCTGCGACAGGACTTTCATGGTTTCCTTTTTCTCAGCAGGAGGAGGGCATGAAACGACAGCATTCTTTTTTGAAAACAGCCCTGATTTGAATATAGACAAAAGGGATAGCAGTCCGAGCCCTGCCCCTGCCAGTAATTTTCTCCTGACTTTTACCTCAGGCCGGACGGTTTCTGCATCATTCATATAGTTGATTAAAATATTCGCCGACGATCTATTTTTTGAAGGTCCTCATGTAGTTTACCAGGTCCCAGATCTCAGTAGGATCAGGAAGCTTTTTCTTGAAACCCGGCATATCTCCCCTTCCTTCTGCAACCTTGTAATACATGTTCCCGTCAGAAAGGGATTGAAATGAAGCGGCCGCTAAATCATTTGGTTGCGTTTTTAACTGGGCCGCTTTGGATCCGTCTCCCTTTCCTGTTTTCCCATGACAGGATGCACAATGCTGATTCCATAAGGCCTTTCCTGAAGAAATAGATTCTGCTGAAGACTTAACCGGATTGGCCTTTTTAGCGGCTGCATCCGGAACAGGCCAGGGTTTGGGTTCCTGATTTATTTTGAATCCTGCAATAAGAATGAAAAGTCCAGTGATCAGACTAAAAAGAAGAAGTTTCATAGTTAAGTCTTTGGTGATGTAATTAATTCAATTCTTCCCTAAGTTATTCAAAAAATCCTAAATCGGCGCTTAGGGTCTGGTTTCTCAAAACATTTGTTTATTATGGATAGTATCAGGTCCACTCATTTGAAATCACGGGATACTGAATAATGGCTGGTATATACATTTGCCCTTATTTGTTAATGTTCAAAATAAAATCCCAGGATCGTATCGACATTCGGCATGTCAACAGGGACCGGATCCTTTTTCGGATCAAAAAGAAACAGGCCGCAGATATCATTTTTATTATTCAGATCTATAACCGTTTTGCTCTTATCTTTTTTTACGAAAAGCAGGTATCGTGCCTTAATCACCTCAACGATACGGATCTGTGGCCAGTGCTTTCTTATCACATCCCTCGCATTTTGCATCATGTAAAAGCAGTCGTGGGTTATCGTCGCATACACCCTTTCTTCATTCACTGCCTTTATTTTCTCTTTCTGAAGGGAATCAGGGTTATAAAAAACAGCCGACGCCCGGTCAACAATGACCGTATCATTAAAACTGGAAGGCGGCTTTTTAATATTCCGGGGTGTTGAACCCTCTTTTTTCTTTTCCTGGTCTTTCTCCGGCGCCTGCGAGCAGGAACCGGTCAGGAAAGTCATTGCCATTAATATAACCACCCGCGTCAGAAGTTCCACAGCCTGGTGATGTTAAAGCCAATCTGGAACTGGCCACCGGGCACTTTCGTTCCGTTCTCAGTATATCCAAACGGGTTGTTGGCATTATAGAGGCTGTTCTGCTGTGGATTCAGCAGGGTATAGTTACCCGCAAACAACTGGAAGGCGTGACCGCTTGTATTAAATTCAAAACCAAAAGCAAAATTCGGGTGTGGATTATTCAGCGGAAATGCTGTCAGGGGCTGATTGTAGTCAAAAATAAAAGAGGTTCCTTCCGTCAGTTTATACCTCATGCAAAAACTCATTGCCCACATATTAAATTTCTCCTCCTTAAAAACAACAGTAGAAGTATCAGATTTTATATAATACCCCGGAACGGAATTCTGATGCGACACACTGAAGCCTACCTGTACGGATAGTTTTTCATTTATTTTTCTGGCGATTAACAGTTCGTTGTAAAAAGACCAGCGCTCCGAATTGTATGTAAACAGCACATTATCCGGATTCTCTACAGTTTTAACGGCGATATTGCCGTAGTAGGTCAGGCTCACAGGGAACTTATCCTTTGTTTGCTTGAAAATGGCATATTTAGCGCTTCCATCCCAGAGCATGCCAACCTTGGCCAGACCGAATCCTATTTCCAGGTTTTCAATTGGTACATAGAGAAACCCGAAGCGAATGTTGGCGATTCCGTATATCCCCCACAAATCCTGGTAGCCACCCTGAACAGATCCAAACCTGTGCTGGATATCTGCTTCAAAAGTTCCCTTAACGGAAACCATCACTGATTGCTGATCTATGATCTGACTTGACCCAAATGTATTTTTTACCGGCCTGGGTTTAGGAGGCGGCTCCGGTGCGGCAGCTGCAGCCGCGCTGTCGTGATGGACACCTGACGCCGTGCTGTCCTGTGCATATCCGGTGTTTGCCGACATAAACAGTGCGGCCAAAAGAGAAACGCCATAGATCAGCGGTCTTTTTGCTTTATCTATAAAATTTTTCATTTGATTCATTTTAAGGGTCAGTTAATTGTTCGGTGCACCGTTTCTTATCCAGTCATATACTTTTTGCCTGTCGGAAGCATTTGGAATATGGGGCAGCATGATTCCGTTGATGGCGATATACAGCTTGCTGTCTTCCGGTACAACCGTATTAACATAACCTCCGCCGATCAACTGATCATAGGAAATATCTTCTGTCAGATAGGGCTTCTGTGCCCCGGCCACATGACAGCCTGATAAAGCACAATTAGAAGTCCATAATGGCTGGAGCTCGCCACCATAGCTGACAAATTGCGGCGGAAGCGTTTGACTGGCCGGAGGAAGGATCACATCCTGGTAGCAACTGGCTATTCCCATGCCCATGAACAGCAACAACCCCCCATATATTATTAATCGTTTCATTATAATAATTTTTATGAGTGATCATTTGTTGTTGAAATTGATGTTACTCTCGATGCTGATGACATCTCCTACTTCCGCAGTGGTCATGCCAAAAGATCTGCAGTTAAAGCTGAATTTCAGTTGCAGTCCAAATACATCATATGCGCTGGCCGTCCCCGCATTGATGGTTGTTCTCTTATTATAGGTGAGTGTGCCGTTAACCGTGGTGTCATGAGGAGCAGAAAGCAGACCTTTCCAGGTCATCGTCATCGTCAGAATATAACCGGCGCTGTTGGGGTCAAACTCTACTTTTGTTGTCTTGATGACGGCAATGTTCGAATCGATCAGGTTTTGCGTACTGGGAATAATCTTTGGCGCTCCGACATAGCCCAGGTAACATCCGCCGTCCCTTCCAGGTTGTCCGGTATTAGAGGTATTCATTTGTACGTACCCGTAGAAATAAGTTTTTGCAGGATCGTTTTCATAAAAAGCCCAGGAAGAATCTTTGAGGGGTTGCCCTGTTGTCGCGTATTGCTTTTTTTGTGCGTCTGAAATGCTGCTGACCCCAAATTCGTCAAATCTTCCCGTCAGCAAACCGGGTGCTCCGACATAGTTAGCCGACCATAACACGCTGCTGTGTGCCTGATCGAATTTCCACTGGCTTGTATCTCCGGCCGTCATGTTACCGGGAAGAAAAACCCCGTTCCCCCGGGTAATATCCGGTGTATTTGTGGCGGGTGGCGGAGGCACTACGTTTTCATGCGTACAACTGGTTACATAGCCGCCAATACTGATTAAAACCAACAGGCTTAATAGTATTTTTTCATTAAGCAGTTTCATAAGAGAAATTTTGGTGATTAAATGGAACAAAAGCAGGAAAACAATATTCTTTACCGAATATACAATTTTACAGCACAGGAGTTCGGGTTCGACTGTAGACAGGTAGTTTTATAGCGCAGGTAAACAAATCTACCGAAAATTTCTTTTGAAAAGATCTCTATGCTTCACTATGTTTCCATATCGTTTTTACGATTACCCAAATCCTTCGTCCGAAGCCGATTCTGCCACCCGGGTCACAGGATCAGGATCTAAAATTTTTTTTTCTGAATGGGGGAAGGAAGGACAACAGGACGAGGAATATGAAAGCAGCAAAATTAAGTACAATACTTGCCGAATAAACTTTCATGTCATTACTCAGAATGTTCCTGTCGGTAGAAAAGCCGGTAATCTGAAAAAACAGGTCCTTTACTATAATGAAGAAAAATATAAGGCTGTGATAAACACTCAACAGTTGCCTCCTGGCCATCGCGGGAATCCAGAACAGGATGGACATTAACGCCCAGATAACCAAATAAGGCTGTTGTATCCGGTTTCTGATATTTGCCATGGTATAATCAGGATATAAATTCATGAACTGGAGACTCAGGTATAATGTTCCTATAAGCGCATAAGCAAGAGGCAAAATGGAAAGTGTGGCGGCTCCTCTTAGGTTTTTCAGAGACGTGTGCAGGAACAGGTAACGCACGACATAGTACATAAGCGGATAACCGGAAAAAAAAGCCAGCATCTCAAGCTGCTGTACATAAACAAAGATGCTGTTGCCCATATATCGTCAATATTTCAGAAGACAGGTTCTGGTCTTGAAACAAGTACTATCCGGACTAAAGATCAAAAATTAGATTGAATTGGCAACCACCGGTTCAAAACCACGGTGGTTCCGGTTGGTGGTCTTCTAAGCAATTAGTCAAATTTGTCCGGACGGGCTCAGTACTTTTACCTTTAGACGGTGATCAAACCTCTGCGACGGTTATTCACCCGATGAATTTTTCTGTATATCGAGTTTTGCCTGTGTACAGGTTTTATCAGCCTTCAACATCTTAATTTTTGTTCATGAACTGGCTAATAGAATTATTTACAAAGAGCAGCATCGCCCACGATATCCTTGTCTACAGCCTGGTTATCGCGCTGGGACTGGCAGCGGGTAAGCTCCGTATTTTTGGTATTTCGTTCGGGATCACATGGGTCCTTTTCTTCGCCATATTTTTTGCGAACATAGGCCTTAGTGTTAATCCGGAAACCCTGCATTTCATAAAGGAATTCGGGTTGGTTTTATTTGTTTATTTTGTCGGTTTACAGGTAGGTCCCAGTTTTTTTAATTCCTTTAAGAAAGAAGGCATATCCCTGAATCTGCTCGCCCTGCTGACGGTAACTTTGGGGGTTGTTACTACCATTGGTTTTTACCTGCTTACTTCTAATCGCACGGACGTAATGGCCGGCCTGATGTCGGGCGCGGTAACCAACACACCGGGGCTGGGTGCCGCGCAGGCCGTTATGGAAGATCAGGCTTTCCTGCACAAGGGACTTGATATATCTGAAGCCAGTGTTGCCTATGCTGTAACCTATCCGCTCGGTGTGCTGGGCATTGTGATCGTCCTGCTATTCCTGAAAAAAATCTGGAAGGTGGATATTGCCAGTGACCAGGAAGCCTATAAGCAGTCCATAGAATCCGATGAGGAAAAGCCCGTAAATATCAATTTATCCGTTTCCAATCCGATGCTTTTCGATAAACCCCTGTCCACCCTGCGAAGTATCATACCGGAGCATTTCCTCGTTGCAAGACTGTACCAAAGTGATTTCATCATATCCCCGTCTGATGATCTATTACTCAGAAAAGGTGATTTGTTGCTGGTCATTGCTGCCAGGGCGGTGGCAGAAAAACTTAAAACGGTGGTTGGCGAAGAAAGTCCGGTAAATCTCCAGGATCTCCCCGGAAACACGGTAAGAAGAGATGTGGTGGTTACCCACAGAAAGGCAACTTTTAATAAGCTGGCAAAAATCAAAGAACTCGAGCGCACCGATTGCAGGATAACCCGCATAAACCGGTCCGGAATTGAATTAATTGCCAGCCCGAATCTTGCCCTGCAAATTGGAGATGTTGTTACTGTTGTGGGTGCAGAAGAAGGCGTCCGTGTGTTATGTGTTTTTTTGGGCAATTCGTTAAAGAAACTGGAGGCACCTGAACTCGGACCTGTTTTTCTTGGAATCTTCCTGGGAATCATCCTCGGCAGCATCGAGATAGGCATACCGGGAATTCCTGTTCCCATAAAAATCGGGCTTGCAGGCGGTCCGCTGATTGTTGCGCTGTTCATCAGCCGGTTTGGCAACCTGGTTAGAATTTATAATTATACCACATATAGTGCAAACCTCATGTTAAGGGAACTCGGAGTGGCCCTGTTCCTTGCCAGCATTGGACTTTCCACCGGAACAGTATTTATAAAAGTTTTTAAAGAAGGGAAAGGTTTTGAATGGATTGCGATCGGTTTTGTTATTACAGTAGTTCCCCTTTTAATTGCCGGATTCGCCGCCAGGCTGATCGCCAAAAAATCATTTTTTCAGATTTGCGGCCTTCTTGCCGGGGCTTCCACAGATCCGCCCGCTTTGGCTTTTGCCCTGCAAATGGCGGGAAACAATGTTCCATCTCAGACCTACGCAACCGTTTATCCCCTCGCCATGATTGCAAGGATAATCGCAGCGGAATTGTTTGTTTTGTTTTTTATTTAAGTGTTGGTTAGTTTATTATCTCAGGTTCTGTTGGTTTGCACGGATCCATCCCTTCCCTGTAGGACTGATCAGCGCCACTATGGAATACCCTTCCGCCTTATAACTGGCGGTGTCGATCGCTGGTGCCTTATCCCAATAAATAATATCGTCCGGAGAAGCCACGGAAGTATCGATCCATCGTATCCATTTTCTCCCCGCTTCAAACACCGGCAATTCAAAATGAAGAGGTTCGTAGAATGTGTTAATGATGAAATGTGTTTCCAGCTCTCCGCTCAGGGACCGCACAGTAACAGAGATGGAATGAGAATGATCAGACCAGTCGGGCTGGTTTAAGCGGGTACCATGCCAGGTGATGCTGGCTGTTTTCATCAGCGAATTCAGACTCATGCTGAATTCCGGTTTCGTCATATCTCTTAGCAACCGGTAATGAATCAGCAGTTTCACGAACCGAAAAATATTGTCATTTTTATTCACCAGACTCCAGTCAAACCAGCTTATTTCATTATCCTGACAATAGGCGTTGTTATTGCCGCGCTGGGTCCTGCGCAGTTCATCTCCCATGCAAATCATCGGGGTTCCAATAGAAAGCAGGGTAAGTACAAAGAAATTTTTAATTTGCTTTTCCCGAAAGACCAGGATGCCAGGATCATCTGTTTCGCCCTCCACTCCGCCATTCCTGCTCAGGTTATCATTGGTGCCGTCCCGGTTTTCCTCCCTGTTTTGCTCATTGTGTTTAGATTCATAGCTCACCAGGTCGTTGAGGGTAAACCCGTCGTGACAGGTTACAAAGTTGATGCTCTGTTCCGGTTCTCTTTCCTTATGACCATACATGTCCGGACTTCCCAGAAGCCTCGTAACTACATGAGACAAAACGCCCTCGTCCCCACGGAGAAATCTGCGGACGTCATCTCTGAATCTACCATTCCACTCTTTCCAGCTGTCTCCGACAAAGCTGCCTACCTGATAGAGTCCAGCAGCGTCCCAGGCTTCTGCAATAAGCTTTACACCTGCAAGTACCGGATCGGATTCAATATCCCAGAGTATCGGCGGGTTCTGCAGCGGTTCACCGCTTTCACTCCGAGACAGGATGGACGCCAGGTCGAACCGAAATCCATCCACATGCATTTCTGTTACCCAAAAATGGATGCTGTCCATAATCATTCTCCTTACAACCGATTGGTTGGCATTCAGTGTGTTTCCGCAACCGGAGAAATCCAAAAAAGTATGATCGTTTTTGTCCAGCAGGTAGTATATCGAATTGTCTATTCCACGGAAGCCGTAAGCCGGACCTCCCGCGCCACCTTCTGCTGTATGGTTGTACACAACGTCCAGGATTACTTCTATGCCTGCTGCATGCAGGGCCTTCACCATATCCCGGAATTCATCCAGCACGCCCAGAGGATCAGGTGCCGAGCTGTATCCCTGATGAGGTGCAAACAGGGATATAGGGCTGTACCCCCAATAATTTATAAGACCGTCAGGTGCATCCTGGGTATCAAATTGAAAAACCGGCATCAGTTCAACCGCGGTGATGCCGAGTTCCAGCAGGTAAGGAATTTTTTCTATTAGTCCTGCATACGTTCCTCTTTTGGATTCCGCGACTTGTGCATTGGGGTGCCTGGTGAAGCCCCGGACATGCAATTCGTAAATGACAGTTTGTGAAAATGGAAGGTGCAAATGCTTATCCCCTTCCCAATTATATAAAGAGCAATCCACGACCACACACTTCATGGATGGGCAGGTTGGTTTTCCGAGACGGCATATGGCATCCCGCCTGAACCCTCCCGGCACTGCCACAGCCCGGGCATACGGATCCAGCAGGATCTTGTCCGGATCATACCAGTGACCTTCGGATGGGTCAGATGGTCCGTGGATACGATACCCATACAGCTGGCCGGCTTTTACACCGGGAACAAAAATGTGCCAGTAGTTGTAGGTCCTGTTGGCAGCAGCGCTCAGTTCGATCTCCCGACTGGGATGCAGGTCATCCTCATGATCAAAAAAAAGCAGGCTAACCGCTGTGCCATTTCTGCAATAAATGGAAAAATTAACCCCCCCGGGGAAGAGGGTGGAACCGAGTGGAGAAGCCTTTCCGTTTTCACTAACCCGGTAACCGGAATCTTTCTTCAGCACGGCATTGTATTTAAAGGCATTGTATTTAAAGGCCTGGAGACAGCTTCCAGATTTTTTCGCAATAGTCACGGATCGAACGGTCGGAAGAAAATTTACCCATCCGGGCTACGTTCAGGATTGACATTTTTGTCCACCGGTCCCTGTCAAGAAAAGTATCTGAAATATTCTGCTGGCAATTGACGTATGACCGGAAATCCTGCAATACAAAATATGGGTCATGGTACAGCATGGAATCTACCAGGGGTTTGAATAAATCCCTGTCATGTCCTGAAAATTCTCCTGACATAAGACGATCGATTATCTCTTTCAAATCATCATCAGTATGATAAAGATTCATAGGATGGTAACCTTTTTGCCTTAATTCCCGGATCTCCTCAACAGTCAGCCCGAACAGGAAAAAGTTTTCTCTTCCCACTTCCTGCATAATTTCAATATTCGCCCCGTCCATTGTTCCGACGGTCAGCGCTCCGTTCATGGCAAATTTCATATTGCCCGTTCCTGAAGCCTCTTTTCCTGCCGTCGATATTTGTTCGGATAAGTCTGCCGACCGGTAGACCCATTCGCTGCTTTTTACATTGAAATCCGGGAAGAATATCACTTTTAACCTGCCGTTCACATCCTTATCGGTGTTTACGATCTCACCTACTGCATGGATCAGCTTAATGATAAGTTTGGCCATATGGTAGCCGGGAGCTGCTTTGCCTCCAAATATGAATGTTCTTGGTGCGATTGCCAGACCGGGATCTTTTTTGATCCGGTTATAGAGGTAAATGATGTGAAGAACATTAAGTTGCTGACGTTTGTATTCATGAATCCGTTTCACCATGATGTCGAACATGGAGGCGGGATCTATACGGATTCCTGTTATGGCGCTGACCTGATTGGAAAGTGCCTGTTTATAACCCCGTTTGATTCCCTGCCATTTTTCCCGGAAACCGGGATCTTCTGAAAGAGGTTCCAGTTTAACCAATTCGTCCTCCATGCGGGTAATCCACCCGTTACCGATCTCTCCGGAAATCAGGGAAGAAAGTTCAGGAGAATATAATTTCAGCCACCTGCGCGGAGTAACACCGTTGGTGACACCGGTAAATTTTTCAGGACTCAAATTATAAAAGTCTCGGAGCAAATCGGTTTTTATCAATTCTGCATGCAGGTCGGATACCCCGTTCACCGAATGACTGCCCAAACAGGCAAGGTGGGCCATCCTTACGTAACGTTCGTCTTCTTCATCAATAAGTGAAAGGCTGCTGGTCAACCGGCTATCCTCCGGATACAGGTGCCGGACTTCGGCCAGGAACCGGCTGTTGATCTCATAAATAATTTCAAGATGCCTTGGCAAAAGTGATCCGAACAAACTGACAGGCCATTTTTCCAGCGCTTCAGGCAGGAGTGTGTGATTTGTATACGCAAAAGTCTTTTGGGTGATTCGCCAGGCCCTGTCCCAGTCCACCTGCTTTTCGTCCACCAGGATCCGCATAAGTTCTGCCACTCCGATGGCGGGATGGGTATCATTTAGCTGCAGGGCCAGGGAATCCGGCAATTCATCCATCGGAAGTCCCCGCGTTTCAAACAGCCGCAGGATATCCTGGATAGAACAGGAAACGAAAAAATACTGCTGGGAAAGTCTCAGCTTTTTACCGGCAGCCGGCTCGTCGTTCGGATAAAGTACTTTCCCGATATTTTCCGAATAAACTTTTTCATCAACGGCTTTTTGATAGTCGCCGCGGTTAAATGCTTCGAAGTCGAACGACTCCACAGCCTCCGATTTCCAAAGACGCAGGAGGTTTACCTTATTATTGAGATAACCGGGAACGGGGGTATCATAGGCCACTCCTTTTACTTCCAGTTCCGGTATCCAGCGTATTCTGAACACTCCTTTTTCGTCGCTGTAATGTTCCGTGTGACCTCCCATTTTGACCCTGAATGTTAATTCAGGCCTGGCGATTTCCCAGGGATTGCCTAGTCTAAGCCATTTATCGGTCACTTCGAACTGCCAGCCATCCCGGATCTGCTGTTCAAAAATCCCGAATTCGTACCTGATCCCATAGCCAATGGCAGGGACCTTTAATGTGGTCAGCGAGTCGAGAAAACATGCAGCAAGTCTTCCAAGTCCGCCATTCCCCAACCCCGGCTCCTCCTCCATATCCATCAATTGCCGCAAATCAAACCCCAGGCGCGCGGTCGCTTCTTTCACCTGCTCGTAAATGCCCAGATTGATCATCGCATTCCCCAAATGCGGACCCACCAGAAATTCAGCGGAGAGATAGCCGACGACCTTGGACTTTTTATCCGCGTGACCGCGCAGTGTATCGATCCAGTTGTTCATTAACCGGCTCCGGACAGTGTACGCGACTGCCATATACCAGTCGTTTTTCGTCGCAAGGTCCCGCGACTTGCACTGGATATAATGAAGGCTTTCCAGAATACCTCTTTCCAGCATGGACACCTGACTTGAAAAGTTCACCGGATCGGTGTCTATCGCAATGGATTTGCTGTCGCTTTTTGAATCAGTCGCTTCAGTTATCATGGCATCATGTTTAAAAAAAGAAACCATCTAAACGGCCAATTAAAACTGCCCGGTTTAGATGGAATCCAATTATTCTAACTGCCAGTAACCACTCAAGAACTTGTTGGCAGCTTAAGTTTTAATGCTTTATTTTATAAGTAACCGGAACGGTAATCTTGGATTTAACCCTTACACCATTCTCTTTTGCCGGTACCCATCTTGGAGTTCCCATGAGGATCGTAGCTGTTTCTTCCTCCAGACCATATCCGAGATGGTTGGCAGGAAATTCAACTGAAGTTACGTGACCAATACTGTCCAGGTAAACATCAGCAAACACGGTACCTTCCACATGGAATTCCAGCGCTTTTTCAGGATACACTATATTCTTCGCTATATAAGTTTCCAGGGCTGCCTGACCTCCGGGGAATGAAGCTTTTTCAGATGGCGCAAAATATACATATTCCTTTGTGTGAATCACTTTGGGAGTTGTTGCTGTTGCCGGAGCCTGTTCGTAAGCTTCGTGACTGGCAATAGGTGCTTCACTATACATGACTACCTCCTGGGTGCCTTGTTTTTTTGGTTTTGGAGTTTTCGCAGGTTGTTTCCTTGCGGCCAGGTACTCCTTAGTAATGGCAGCACTGTCAATTACCGGAGCTGCTGGTTCTGCCGGAGCGGGAGCAACTGCAGTCGTGTCTGCAGGTGCAGCTTTCGCAGTATCTTCAGTCGCTTTAGTTTCACCACTGCCACATCCCGAGGTCAGTACGACGATTCCACAGGAAATCATTAGAAGTTTTGCTTTCATGTCGTTTGATTTTAGTTGTGTTTTTATTTCTGTTGTTAATGGCGGCCGGGAAAAGGCGGCCTAGTTGCAAACAATGCATTTAAACTTAGCAGCTGCTATCGTTAACGTAATACATCCCCTAAGCAAAAGTTTGCCTTTATTCGACGGTAGAGTTACAGATTCACAATTCTGATACGCTTTCTATGTGGAGTACTGATGGATTGACCCTGGCGATTAAAGATTTGGGGGTAATGGGCACTAAATTTAACTACTATTATACTTATTAGAAAATCTTTTTTCGTTCAGTAGTCTTTTTCTACGCAGGCCAGAAATAATCATCAGGTTGTCCGGCGATCCGGCGTTGTTAGAATTCCACAGGCGTTCAGGCATTCATCGTTTAGGTATGGCAGATAGCTCCTCTTAACCAGGAAAGAAATTAAACGGCGCTCTACTTGCTTTTTACGCCACCTACCGCGAATGAGACATAGGCAAACAGGCCGTTATTCTGCTGGGTTCCCACCATGGTTTTCATAACATCTACAAAACCATAGTAATACCTAAGGCCGATTCCCACACCATTGTCTCTTTTTAATTTAATCACCAGGCCCACCGCCGCTCCAAAGTCAAAACGGGTATAGTCATCTTCCACATTTTTTATGAATTCCAGATCGCCGCCGGCCACATCCTCTTTAAAGATGTCCTTGACATTCGTTCTTAGGCTCAGCTGGGGACCGGCCTCGGCAAATAACAACCCCTTAATTCGATACCTGAACAGCAGGGGCAAACTTATATAAGAAATCTCCCGGGTAATGCTTCCGTTTTGAAATAAACTGTTCAGGTTTGAATCATCCAGCGGATAAACCGGAATGTTTTTTCCTCCAAAAGGAGACTTCGGCACGGCCTCAGGATGAAAAAACCAGTTATCCGAGAGCTTTACATTGAAATAAAGTCCCAGCCCCAGACCGGCTTTCCAGGTTGCATCACTGTTACTAATGTTTGAAAAATTAGGGCCAACTGTCAACCCGAACTCCAGTTTGTCAGAATTCAATTTATCTCCAAACAGCAACGCAATGATCACCTGGCTTCTAACTGGAACCTTAATGGATAATAAAAGAATAGTAAGGAATATACTAACCCGGGGAGGATAAAATCCATATCTTCTCTTGAACATATACTCCGGTTATACAAGGTTGTTAAATTTGGCTGTCTGTCTCCCCTAAAAAACAAAAAACCGATAGTTTGCAGACAACAAAAAAGTATTTCTGTCACCCAGAAAACCCGCCTCCGTTCTGAACACCCATCGTTTATTCACCTGGTACTGACCCCCGACGATCATATTCCATTCCTGACCGGGCCTTTTGTCCAGCGCATAACGGACGGTGGCTGACCCGTCGGCCGCATTTATCCTTTCTATTATAGGCGTTAATACTTTATCTGCCTTTTCGATCTTAATTCTGTCAGCCGGATTGGACGGATCCAACCCATTGTACCAGTTGTAATATTCATTTACGATTTCATCCTTCCGTTGCCAGACTTCCGGTGGCAATGCATCCGAAAGTTTTATCTCACCCACTGTACCCGCACCGAATTTTGCTCGCAGAGCCCCGGCCCAAAGACCTATATTCTTTTCAGGATGTTCTGCAAATTTGAACGTATGCCCCAGTCGGAAGCTTAAAGTCTGGGCAGGTACCGGGTTATCCAGCTTGTCGGGCTTGTTCCATGTCCAATTCATATCTGCAGCCAAAAAGAAAATGCCCAGTCCGAAGGCGCCGGTAAATCCGAATCCGACCGTTTTCACGTTTTGAGTGACCTGAGAGGTCAGGACAACAGGGGAATTAATATTTACAGTAGTAGTAGAAGATCCATATCCGAAAATACCATAGAGATCTAAAAAAGGAAATATCCAGAGATCGGGTCTTATATTATAGGTATGGGCAGTTATTTTGTTCTTGCTGAACCCAATGAAATCGACAGGTGTAAGGGGAATATCCACGTTACTGCTTTGTAGTCCAAGCTGTAAGTTTTCTATAATCATCCCCTGATTCGCGTAAAAATAATTTGTCATTACACCCGCGGGATAGGGCATGTCGACTCCTAGTTTGAGGGCTTTCTGGCCCCAAATGGGGAAAGTATGACGATAGACCACTTTCTTCAGACTGTCGGTATAGTACTGCTGTTTTTTCGATAGCTGTACCTGGCTGTACTGAGCAAATCCACCACACCCGATAGTCAAAAAAAACAATGTAAATAAATTTCGTTTCATGGTCCTGATTGCTTTTGTCTCATTCAATTCCCGCACGATGCTTTTCATGTTAAGAACGGAAATACCATTTATTGAGTAGCGTCATTTATCCGGCATTGCCTAACTTTAATAACACTTTAATACTATGAAATAAATTTAAGAACCTTTAAAAAATTAGCCATGAACACAAAATTGAAACTTACCCAACTATTGTTTGTTCTTTTTTTTGTTACTGCGGCAAGTGCTCAGAAGGGCAGCTGGTACATAGGTGGCCAGTTGGGCTATAACAGCAGAACAGAAAAAAATACGGGTTCTGCGGACATAACCACGAACAGCTGGAGTGTGGCGCCGGAAATAGGCACATTTCTTCAGAATAATCTGCAACTGGGCCTGGCACTAAACCTCGGTGGATCAGATGCACCCAACACGTCGCAAACCGCCATATCCCCGGTTATCTATCTCAGGCGCTTCTATACAGTGAGTGACAAGTTTTCCCTGTTTACGGGTATCGTCGGAAATTTCACTGTGGGCAATACGAAAGTGAACGGCGAAAGCGGCGATCTGAGCGGCTGGGGACTGAACCTCTCCCTGGGAGCAGCATATGCCGTTAGCAAAACGTTTACTGCCGTGGCACAATATGGATTATTCGGCTATTCATATGAGTCTACCAAGATTGACGGTGATAAACACGAGGTAAGCAATATTGGTTTAAACGTGAATTCCCTTGGACCGGTATTTAATGTTGGACTCTACTGGACTTTCTCAGAATAATCTGCTCACAGGTATGTCTGCCAGTTCAAATGCCAAATTACTAAATCCATAAACCGTGCTTTTCAGGAACCTGTGTGCGATTACCGAAATATAGGCTATTACAAATTATATTTACGACTTTTATCCAAAAGCCGCTATAAATACAATAAGATACAAATCTATAATGACCTTAATTTTGACGGAGGAATTTATGTTACCGTCTAAAGCCTCCAACGGATGAGAATGAAAACCTGGGTACTGATTACCCGCTGCCTGCTCGGGTTTCTTTACCTGGTATTCGGTCTTGATTATTTTCTGCACTTCATACCTTATCAACCGCTCCACACGGGTAAGCCGGGTATGCTTGTCGCGGGGCTCAAAGGCACAGGCTATATCTACCCCATGATGAAAACCATTCAGATCCTGGGAGGCCTGTCCTTACTCTTCGACCGGTATGCTCCATTTTTTGCCGTTGTACTTTTTCCGACCAGCCTGAATGTATTTTTGTTTCACACCATTCTGGTACCATCGGGCTGGCTGATGGGTGTATTGCTGCTGGGCCCCAACCTCTTTTTGGGATGGGCCTACCGCAAATATTACCGGGGCATGTTTACCGCTAAACCTCAATTATAACTTCGTCACTAACATACCTGCCATGAAAGAATTTGGAATATTTTTTTGGAGAATAATGTCCGTCCACGTTGTCACCTACTTTCTTGCCGGGCTCATGGCTTTTTATTTGCTGGACTACGGAAACAGTTTTCAGAAACCTCCTTTTTCCTATTTTATGAAACCGGTGAACTCCGCTGCCGTCGCAGCCGGACCGGCCTTACAGGTAATCAGGGGACTTATTTTTTCTCTCGCACTATTTCCATTCAGAAATACTTTTCTGCACACTGGATACGGATGGCTTAAACTATGGGGACTTTTGATTGGCTTATCTATCCTTTCAACAACGGCTGCGGGTCCCGGTTCTATCGAAGGATTTATTTATACTACCATTCCTATTTCCCAACAGATAAGCGGCTACCTGGAAGTAGTTCCGCAGACCCTGCTCTTTTCCATTCTTGTTTACTATTGGTATCAATCGCCCGGTATCGTCTGGCGGATCCTTTCAATCATCCTTGTTGTAATCGTATTCTTATTGAGTCTTCTGGGTGTAATGATGGCTGGCCCGAAGAATTAATATTGAAAATGCAGGCATTATTCCGTGGTCGAAACATACACGTCTACCACTGCATTGTTCCAGTCCCTGCTTCGCTCGTCATAAACTTCAAAATCGGTTTGATAAGCCCTGGGAATACCTGAATTCCATATTTCCTTCCAGGTATTGGCTACACAATCGGGCATTTTCCCCGAGGCCACTACTTTTTCGTATGGCCCTTTGGATATAACCAAACTGTCCAGGCCTTCCGGAACTTCTGTTGCGGAATCTACTTTGCAACCAATGAAATAGGAAAAGGGCCTGGTATGGTCGCCTTCATACTGATGATACACCGCCAATACTTCATCCGTTAATCTGTTGGGTATTTTCTCCACGCAGTTTTCTTTTTCAAACTTTTGCCAGAGGTTTCCACAATCAACACCGGACCTCCCCATGTCATTGGTTGTTTTCCACGGCAATGCAAGGCCTATCAGTTTAATTTCTTCGAGTTCTTTTTGATTCATTTGTATGGTGGGTTTATAATTCAATGTCCGTCACTCTTTGGTGTCATGTAAAACCAATAGTGGTAAATGGGTATGGGAGGCCATTTCCCTCGTATAGTGTTTTTGAATAAGGTGGCCCGAATCCCTCGCAATCATGGCCAACAGACCGGTATCTGTGTCTCTCTCACTCAGATAGAAATTAATCCCTCCTATTACGCTGTTGCTGAAGATCGTTACCCGCTCTGTTTCTATCTCCGATTTGAAAACTGAAAGAAGAAAGTCGCGCTCCTTTCTTTTCGAATCGCTTAATTCGGCATTCTTAGACCTCACACTCAGCACCCGTATTTTCGGTTCAATAATTAAAAGAGCAATTTCTCTCAAAATGTCAAGCGCTCCCTCATTTTCCAACCCGTCCAGATCGGTAGCCAGGACAATCCTGTTCTTTCCTTTCTTAAAAAAATCCTCAAACCGGGCCACTTCAGGAATAACCAGCACGGGCACGGTGGTTTTCGATATCACGTTCACGGTATTGCTTCCGATTAAGAGTTTCTTCAACCCACTGGCTCCCTTTGTTCCCATTACGATAAGGTCAGGACGCTGAACTCCTATTATTTTTTTTAGCTCGGTGATAAGGTTTCCCTGAACAATTACTGATTCACATATAAGTTCAGCATCGAATGAATTTTTCAGGCCGGACTCCAGTGAACTTAAGGTGTTCTTCGCCTCTTCCTTTTCCCCATCCTGGGATATATTAACGATCACAAGACGCGCAGCCGACCTTTTGGCAAGTTCTGCTGCAAAGGAGAGGGCGTTCGTCGACGCATCGGAGAAATCAACGGGAGCAAGAATTGTCTTCATAATTGATTTTATTAAAATTCCCAGGTCAAATAGTCATCGTAAGCCTATATGAATTAAATATTTTTTGCTAAAGCTTTCTTTGGACTCATAAAAAGAACCAGGATGAACAAAATGGCAAAAACCGTATACAATGTGGTAAGCCCCCAAACGACTATCAGGGTCGGATGTGCAACTGCCGATTTTAGTAATGCCAGTGCGGCTACTGTAAAATGAACACAATTTCCTGTTGCGAGCGGCCTGGCATATATACCTCCGACTAACACCGACTTCGCCATCCAGTTCATTACAGCAAATCCCAGATACAGCGCGCCCAGTACCTGCACTAACAAAACGGGTATTGTTGCGGGAGCTACACCGATATATCTTAAAATTTCGTCAGGCATGAAGGATGCAACTAATCCCGGAAATCCGGTAACAATAGAACTCGAAATCATCAGGTACCTGGTATTCATTCAGAATGTTGTTTTTACAGGGTGATAAACTTGCATAATTGTCTGACTCTTCCTTCTATTTTATTCTGGCAACACGTTTAAACGGTGCTTTTGAAAAAAGCCCCAGAACAAAGTAAAATTGAACAAGGATAAGAACTGTAATACTTAAATAAGTACTTACAAAGCACAGCAGGGCACCGCAGGCATAAAGTGTCTGGGCAAGCCTTGCCCTTCGCATCATCGCCTGTTTTATTTCACTCTTCTCAACAAGTTCAGAATTGATAAAGTTATGCTTATCTGCATAATCCATCACCCTGTTCAGCATCATGCCGATTAAGAAAAGGTTAAGCCAGTAAATGCCGACGGCAAACCTGAACTCAATATATTCACTCAGAAAAGCGGTTGTAAATGGTGTTAAGGTAACAAAAAGTAAAAATGCCAGGTTTATCCAGTTAAGGTTCCTGTCGCTTTTTTTTATGAAATGGAATATCGAAGAGTGCGCTGTCCAAAAAATACCGAGCGTCATAAAGCTCAGCAAATAGGAAAGCAGCTTCGGCATAAGTTTGCCAAAGCCGATCATAAGATCTTTTTCACTGTTGATATGTTCCCTAACGGGTACCCCTATATCAAGGACCAGCAGGGTGATGGCAATGGCAAACACACCATCGCTTAATGCTTCTATGCGCTGAATATTTTGACCCGAAATCTGGTTGTACAGTCTCATATGAGGGGTAAAGGTTTAGAAATTAAATTATCGCCTTTTTTACACATGAAATCATCTCCCAAATGCTTCGCCAATGCGAAAAGTTATACTATAGTCTCCTCTGCCCACACCGGCATCCACCCCTATATTAACTTTTTCCGAGGGCAGCATTCTGAAACGCAGTCCCGCCCCTGCGCCAGGCAAAAGCGGGCTGTCAGGAATATTGGAAAAATTTGCTACCGCTGTAGCAATCCCCGCAAATGCTACCAGCCCCCATTTCCTATAGAAATTCAGGCGGTATTCTGTCTGCAGCGTATATACCTGATTATTTCTGTATTTACCCTGTGAATAGCCGCGAATATCATCGCCGCCCACCACGGTTTGCCCTTCAAAAGGGACATTGCCGGTAGCAATATTCATGGTGGCGCGTCCCACTAACACGTGTTTATCGTTTTCTTTGGAGAGCCTGAAGAATTGGTTATAGGTTACTATATATCTTACAAATTCGTAATCACTGCCGATCCAGTTTCTATAAAACTGGTTTTTAAAATTCAGAAACATACCCTTTGTCGGATACTGAACATGATCGCGTGTATCGTTGCTGATGATATAACCGATATTGTTCAGAATACTTTTACTTACTGAATCCTGGCCCGATACGCCCGGGAAACTAAAGGTTGTGGTGGCTTTGATAAAGGAGCCCGTCGGACCGACGTAAATCCGTTTGAAAATATTGCGTTGCAATTGCAGAACAACCAGGTTTGCTTTAGTTGAATAGTCGGAAAAATTGCCTGTCGATGTCACCGGATCTTCCAGGTAAAACTGAAAGTTAATATCCATACTACCAGCCGCCGCCCGTACACGCCAGCGATCCTGGTCAAAAAACAATTGGGTATAAAGAAACAGTGCGTAGCTTTTCTGGGCGGTATAAATGCCGGCGATGCCTATATTGGAAGAGGGAGAGAGACTGTCCTTCTTACTGACTTTAAAATAATTTGACACGATGGCTCCCAAAATGACTCCCTGTGTACGATTGTAGTTGATCATCGGAATGGCCGCAATTCCGTTTGCCTGTTTTCTTGATTCAGTAGAATCCTGGCCACGAACGGAAGCGAAGACGAATAGCAATATGCTGAAAAGTTTTGGAAATTTCCATATCATCAGGCGAATGAAGATAACTATAAAATATAAAATTGTGGGAACCTGAGCCGTGGTCGTATAGAACAATGCCCGGCATGGCACACTGGTGTATTTGGCGCCTTGCAATTACCGGGAAAGTATTTCTACAAAGCCGGAAATCCAACAACAAACTATTGCAGTACAATTCGGTGAATAACCGTCTTCTTTAGTTGAATGCCTGCATCCTGAATTGGCGAGCCCCTTTTTATAAAGCCTGTCCCCCTATTCCTGCGCCTTTTGCAATTTTTCATACATATATTGCTTAAATCTATCGTGTTTTTCTTTTCCCATTATATTATCCAGCTCTATACTCCTGTTTGAAGCGAGTGTCTTGGCCTTTGCCAATTTCTGATCATCACTTTCATTGCTCTTTTCAATTTGCCTCATCTCTTTCATGAAATTAGAATTTGTCGTGTCAATCGACTTTAACTGGTCACTCGTCATGCCAAGGCTGTCTTTAAGGAATTTCTGGTTAGCGTCCCGAAAACTCCTCATTTTCATCATCTTCTCTTCTTTGGACATATTGTTCCATGTTTCTTGCCAGGTCTGGGCAAATGTCCCGAGCGAAATACCTGTTATCAATACAAGTAAAAACATTCCTTTTTTCATTTTTTAAAATTTATGGTTAAGAAATACTGACGAATAAACTGGCTCCTTAGGTGGGGTTACAGGACCGGAACTATGTATACAATAGTCAAATTCTATTGCAGCTGTCCCTTAACGCCACTGCTTTAGACTATGGCGTCCCGGGTCTTATTCAATAAAACCTTCTGTGTCTTTCCAATTAGTTTGCGGATTAGTGCCTTCGGGATAGAGCGGGTCAGCGGGATGTAAAATCCAAAATTATGGCAGAGGGTGCGAAAGTGACTACTAATATACCGATTATCCGGCAAAGAAAAATCTATTGCGGAGTACATCTTTGTAAATAAATGCCAATTTGAATTTCCGATTTGAAAATATCGGGATTAAATGTTCATTACCGTTAGAGGCTGACTATAGATATTCCATTTGGGCTCTTATCAAATCCCGGTAAGCCGGTGTGTTAGAAATCTTTAACACAAGAAGCCGGCGTTTTATACCTAACGAAAACGCAACGGGAGACGCATCAATAAGTATCCAGATGAGATATCATGTAAAGAAACTTTATCAATCACAATTCCCCCCTCTTCATCTGCTCAACCGCGATGTTGGCGGCGCGTGCCGTAAGGGCCATATAAGTTAATGAAGGATTCTGATTTCCGGTGGAGGTCATGCAGGCGCCGTCCGTAACAAAAACATTGGGACAGGCATGTAACTGGTTGTTGCCGTTCAGCATGGATGTTTTCGGATCCCGGCCCATGCGGCAACCCCCCATTTCGTGGATATCCAGGCCAGGTGCCCATTTCAGATCCTGCGGGCTTATATTTTTACATCCCGAAACCTCTAACATTTCCGCACTCTGTTGCAGAAAATCTTTCACCATTCCCTCATCATTCCCTGAATAGCCGACACTCGTAATCAGTTGCGGGATGCCCCATGGATCTTTAAGATCCGGATGCAGGCGGACATGATTCTGAACTTCCGGAATCACTTCTCCCTGCATTGACATATATGCCGTCCAGTTGCCCGCTTCCGTGAGTGCTTCTTTGTACTCGGCACCGATCCCCTCTGCGTGCGCACGGTTACGGCCGGCGGCCCAGAAAGTGATGTAGCCTCGTTGAAAATCCATTTCCTGTTTGCGCAGGTTACGAAAACTGGGTATGAGCATTTCGAGGGGACGA
>Ga0157375_10000184_pt1 | contig 58368 bp, 49 predicted proteins | sample M35metaG_FD_115311 | JGI IMG/M metagenome (GOLD analysis project Ga0157375, IMG submission 115311) | Miscanthus rhizosphere microbial communities from Kellogg Biological Station, Michigan, USA - M3-5 metaG | ecosystem: Host-associated > Plants > Roots > Rhizosphere > Soil | place: USA: Michigan...
CTTGATTTCGTTGGCGCCGATCTTCGTCGCGGCGAAGGCGGTGGCGCCGCCGAGCATGAGGAAGACGGCGATGGACGACATCACGTTGGCGTACGTGAGGTGCCTGCGGATCTGCTTCAAAGGTCTCTCCTTGGATCGTGGGCGGGTGACTCGGACGAGCCCTATTCCCAGTTGCAGAGGATCCCGGGACCTTCACAGGTCCGCCAGTTCCCGTCAAGCATGCTGAACCGGCCCCAAGCCGAATGCTCGGCGATCAGTCCCGCCGCTCGGCCGCATCGGCGGCCTCGGCGAGGCGCTCGACCAGGCGGGCGAAGTGTTCTATGCCCGGATCGACCTTGCCGTACTGGCCGGCGGCGTAGCGGGCGTAGACGCCCTCGAGGATGATCGCCAGCTTCCAGTAGCCGAGCGCGACGAAGAAGTCGAGCTGGGAGAGGTCGCGGCCGGAGCGCTCGGCGTAGCGGTCGCGCAGCTCCTCGCTGGTGGGGAAGCCGGGCGCCAGGTTGGCGGGCTGGCCGAGCGCGATCGGGCCGTCGCCGTCCTCGCTCCGTTCGGGCCAGTAGACCATCAGCAGGCCGACGTCGGCGAGCGGGTCGCCGAGGGTGCAGAGCTCCCAGTCGACCACAGCGGCCACCGCTCCCCCGGGCGTGAGGATCATGTTGTCGAGCCGGTAGTCGCCGTGGACGATCGTCGCCGGGCCCTGCTCGGGGATGCGCGCCTCGAGGCGCTCGTGGACGGCGTCGATCGTCGGCAGCTCGCGCGTCTTCGACTTCTCCCACTGGCCCTGCCAGCGGCGCAGCTGGCGGGCGACGTAGTCCTCCTTGCGGCCCAGGTCGCCGAGCTCGGCCGCATCGGGGTCGACGGCGTGGATGTCGACCAGCGTGTCGGCGACGCGCTCGCCGATCGCCCGCCGGTCGGCTTCGTCGGGAAACGCCTCGGCCTCGGCGAGGCCGCGCAGGATCGGCCCCTCGACGAACTCCATCACGTAGAAGGGCGCGCCGTTGACGCTCTCGTCCTCGCAGAGCTCCACCACGGGCGCGACCGGCACGGCGGTCGGCCCCAGCGCCGAGACGACCTTGTGCTCACGCCCCATGTCGTGGGCCGAACCGAGCCGCTTGCCGAGCGGCGGGCGGCGCAGCGCCCAGCGGCGGCCCGTTGCATCGCTCACGCGATAGGTCAGGTTGGAATGGCCTCCGGAGATCCGCTCGAAGGAGAGCGGCAACTCGACTCCCTCGACGTGCTCACCGAACCATGTCTCGACCCCGGTCCGGTCGATCCCCTCCGGCGCCGCCGCGATGCCGTCGGGGGTGCCTGTAGCCTCGTCGCCCATCGGCTCGCAAGCATATTCCCAGCGCGTATAGGGAATTCTCCTGCCGTATGTGGACATTTCGATACAAGGGGAGAGGGCAATAGATTCCCGACGACGATTCAGGCTCAGCCCATCGCTCGCCAACCGGCTGACGATCGGCTTCGCGATCGCCTTTGCGGTGCTGACCGGCCTGGCGGTGATCGGCGTCGCCCGCTTCCTCCAGCAGCGCCAGGACTACGAGAACGCCACCGCCCGCTCCTATCAGCGCGAGATCGTCGCCCGCAACAGGCTGGCGGAGGGACGGCGCCCGGCCGCGGCCCGCGCGGCGGTGGTCTCCCAGCAGCATCAGCGGCAGGCGCTGCGCGACGAAATCTCCAGCGAGACCCGCGACACGGCGCTGCTGGTCGGGGCGGGCCTGATCGCCGGCCTGACCGGGGCGGCGCTGCTCTTCACCGGGCTGATCTCCTCGATGCGCCGGCCGCTCGAGGACCTCGTCGACGCGTCGGGACGGCTGGCCGGCGGCGACCTCGACGCTCGGGTCAAGGTCGGCGGCCTGGCGGAGACGGCGACGCTCGGCGGCGCCTTCAACGAAATGGCAGAGGAGCTGCAGCGCCGCGCCGGCGAACGCGACCAGCTCGAACGGATGAAGGACGAGTTCGTCCTCACCGCGTCCCACGAGCTGCGCAGCCCGCTCACCTCGGTGCAGGGATTCGCCGAGCTGCTGCTGCTGGAGCGCGAGAAGCTCAGCCCGAAGCAGGCGGAGACGGTCGAGGTGATCCTCGACAACACCCGCCACCTGGTCCGCCTGCTGAACGACCTGCTCGACCTCGCCCGCAGCGACGCCGGGAGGCTGACGATCCGGCCGGTCGAGACCGAGGCGACGGGGCTGATCGAGGACGCGGTGCGGACGATGCGGGCGCAGCTCGACGCTCGCGGGCAGGAGCTGACCCTGGAGGTCGCGCACGATCTGCCCCAGATCGAAGCCGACCGGGACCGGATTCGCCAAGTACTGGTGAACCTGCTTACGAATGCGAACGAGTATTGCCCGCAAGGAGCGAATATCGGGGTGAAGGCGCGCCGCGACGGCGCCGAAGTGGAGATCGACGTGATCGACGACGGACCGGGCATACCCGAGCAGCAGCTCGAGCACATCTTCGAACGCTTCTCCCGCGGCGACGCCGGCGAGACCCAGCGCGTCGGCGGAACCGGCCTCGGCCTGGCGATCTCGAAATCGCTGATCGAGCTCCACGGCGGCACGATCGGCGCGGAGTCGACTCCGGGCGAGGGCTCGATCTTCCGCATCCGCCTGCCGGTGGTCATCCCCGCGCGAGTTGAGGCGATCTGATGGCCAGAATCCTCGTAGCCGACGACTCCGAGACCATCCTGCTGCTCCTGCGCACGCGCCTGGAGATGGAGGGCCACGAGGTCATAACCGCAACCGACGGCCAGGAGGTGATCGACAACGTCAGCGCCTCCGATCCGCCCGACATCCTCCTGCTCGACGCGATGATGCCCGGCAAATCAGGCATCGACGCCCTCCGCGAGCTCCGCGCCACCGGAATCCAGACCCCGGTCCTGATAGTCAGCGCCCACACCGAGGGGGGCGACGACGCCGACCACGGGGACCTCTCGATCAGCGGCTACATCGCCAAGCCGATCGACTTCGAAGCTCTATTCGCAAAGATCACGGAGCTCGCCGGCTAAGCGGCCCCTACGACTTGGCGATCTCCAGGCGGATCTCCTTGCCCTTCAGCTTCGTGCCGTCGAGGAACTCGACCGTGCGGTCGGCCTGGTCGGGGTCGACCTCGACGAAGGAGAAGCGGTGCAGGACGCGGATGTCGTGGATCGCCTCCTCGGGGAGGACGGCGCCCTCGCGCAGCGCCCAGCGCAGGTCCTCCTCCTCGATTCCGCTGCGCTCGCCGCGGTTGACGAAGAGCTTGACCGACTTGCCGTTGTCCGCCTTCTCGACGGGCGCCTCGGCCTTGGCGTCCTCGCCGGTCTCCTCGACCGCCTCGGCTTTGCCGGGGCCGGCGGGCGCCGTCTTTTTGGCTCGCTCGCGGCGGCGCGGGCGCGGCGCGTGCTGCATCCGCTCCTCCGGGCTCTCCCACTCGCCGATCGAGGTCTTCACGTCGCGCTCGATCCGTCCTATCTCGTCGCGCTGCGCCGGGGTGACAAAGGTGATCGCGCGCCCGGTGCGGCCCACCCGGCCGGTGCGGCCGATGCGGTGCACGTAGACCTCCGAGGAGGCGGGCACGTCGTAGTTGATCACGTGGGTGACGTGCTCGATGTCGAGCCCGCGGGCGGCGATGTCGGTGGCGACCAGCAACCGCACCCGGTGGTCCTTGAAGGCGATCATCACGCCGTCGCGCGAGCCCTGGCTCATGTCGCCGTGCAGGGCCTTGACGTCGAGGCCTTTGTCCTTCAGCGTCTTCTCCAGCTTCGAGGCGCCGATTTTGGTCCGGCAGAAGATGATCGCCTGCTCCGGTTCCTCCGTCTTCAGCAGCTCGACCAGGCGCGACGCCTTCTCGTTCGCCGGGACCTCGACGAAGGCCTGGGCGATCGCGTCCACCGTCAGCTGTTTCGGCGTGATTTTGATCGTCGTCGGGTCGTACATGTAGCTCTCGGCGAGCCGTTTGACCGGCGGCGGCATCGTCGCCGAGAAGAGCGCCGTCTGGCGCCCGCTCGGGCACATCCGCAGGATCTTCTCGACGTCCTCGATGAAGCCGAGGTCGAGCATCTCATCGGCCTCGTCGAGGACGATGTAGCGAGCGGCGGTGAGGACGAGCGAGCGGCGCCCCATCAGGTCCATCATGCGGCCGACGGTGGCGACGACGACATGGGCGCCGGCGCGCAGCTGCGCCTGCTGCGATTTGATCGGCGCGCCGCCGAAGACGGCGACGATCTCGACGTCGAGGTGCTCGGCGTAGGCGCGCAGGGCCTGCGTCACCTGGATGCAGAGCTCGCGGGTGGGCGTGAGGACGACCGCCTGGACCTCGTCCACCGAGGGGTCGATGTACTGCAGCAGGGGCAGGCCGAAGGCGGCGGTCTTGCCGGTACCGGTCTGCGCCTGGCCGATCACGTCGTGGCCGGCGAGCAGCTCCGGGATCGCTTTCTCCTGGATCGGGCTGGGCTGCTCATAGCCGAGCTCGTCCAGCGCCTGCTGGATCTCCGGCGCCAGTCCCAGGTCCTTGAAGGGGATCATCGAACGCACCCATCCGACTTTGACCCCACCAGGGTGGGGTGAATATCGGATGCGTTCATCGGGACGGGTCCAGGAGGAGCTTGCCGCTGCTGCGACGGGCGATCAGGTCTTCGTGCGCCCGCGCCGCTTCGGAAAGCGGGTAGACCTCGCCGACGCTGACCTCGAGCTCGCCGCCGGCGACGGCGCCGAGCAGCTCGGCGATCATCGGGCCGGACTCCTGGGGCCGCATCAACAGGTGGACCAGCCAGAAGCCGATCACCGCCTTGGAGCCGCGCAGCAGGGCTGCGGTGGATACGTCGCGCTGTTCGCGCGAGGCGATGCCGAAGACGACCATGCGGCCGAGCGGGGCCAGAGCCGAGAACTCGGCGTCGAAGGCGTCGCCGCCGCTCATGTGGAGGACGGCGTCGACCCGCTCGCCGTCGTTGGCGGCGAGGATCGCCTCCTTCAGGTCCTCGGCGCGCGAGTCGACGGTGGCGTCGGCGCCGAGCCGTTCGACCATGGCGCGCTTCTCCTCGCTGGAGGCGAGCCCGATCACCCTAGCTCCCGCCTGCTTGCCGAGCTGGACCGCAAGCGAGCCGGTGCCGCCGGCGGCCGCCTCGACGAGCAGCGTCTCGCCGGGCTCGATCCGCGCACAGCGCCGCACCAGGGCCATCGCGGTGATGCCCTGCAGCAGCAGCGCCGCGGCCTGGTCGTCGTCGACCCCGTCGGGGATCGGAATCAGCATCTGCTCGGGCACGACGACCTTCTCCGCATACCCCCCGCCGCCGAGCAGCGCCGCGACCCGCTTCCCGTCCGCAGTGCGGCCGCTCACCTCCCCACCGGGAATCAGCGGCAGCGACTGCTCAGCCAGGTAATCGTTGCGAGTCGCGTGCGTGTCGGCGAAGTTGACCCCACTCCGAGCAACCTCGACCAAAACCTGCCCCTCACCGGCCTCAGGCTCCGGCAGCTCAACCACCTCAAGCTTCTCCGGCCCGCCGAACTCCTGAATCTGAATCGCCTTCATCGCCGGGGAACCATAGTCGGCCGGGCATTGCCAGCTCGCAACGACGAAGGCGGTGTGTGTCGCGGACCCCCGATAGGTGTCGGAAATCGGGGGTCGGGGGTCTCTTGGAGGTGCCTCGCGAAGCGGCTCCGCAGAGTGGCTCCAGCCGCGAAGCGGCTCCTCATTGGTGAGCGGAGCCGAAGGCGAAGCGAACATAGGCGCCCTCCAAGAGACCCCCGACCCCCGGTACCCTGCCGCCCAATGTCGCTCACCGTGGTCGGCTCAATCGCCTTCGACTCAGTAAAGACCCCGTTCGGGGAGCGCGACCGCATGCTGGGCGGCGCCGCCGTCCACTTCTCGCTCGCCGCCAGCTTCTTCACCGAGGTGCGCCCGGTCGGCCCGGTCGGCGACGATTTCGGCGCCGCCGAGTTCGCGGTCTTGGAAGGCCGCGGCGTGCAGACCGACGACATCGAGCGGGTCGCCGGCGGCCAGTCGTTCTTCTGGCGCGGCCGCTACGAGTACGACCTCAACGTGGCTCATACGGAGGAGACCCGGCTCGGCGTCTTCGGCGAGTTCGAGCCGAAGCTGTCAGAGGAGGCAAAGGAAGCCAGCACCCTCTTCCTCGCCAACATCCAGCCCGACCTTCAAAGCCAGGTCCGCGCCCAGTTCGACAACTTGCTGGGCTTCAGCGCCCTCGACTCGATGAATCTCTGGATCGACACCGCGAAGGAACCGCTGTTGCTGGCGATCGACGAAGTCGACTGCGTGATCCTCAACGATGCCGAGATCCGTCAGCTGACCGGCGAGCCGAACCTGGCCCGGGCCGCTCGGGCGATGCTGGAATACGGCCCGCACGTGATCGTCGCCAAGCGAGGCGAGTATGGCGCTGCCGTCTTCACGCGGGACAGCTTTTTCGCCCTTCCCGGCTTTCCGCTCGAGGACGTGCGCGACCCGACCGGCGCCGGCGACAGCTTCGCCGGCGGCTTCCTCGGCTACCTCGACAGCCACGAAGGTGCGTTGGACGAGGCCTGCATCCGGCGGGCGATGGGCTACGGCACCGTGCTCGCCTCCTTCAACGTCGAGGACTTCGGCACCGAGCGGGTCGCCGGGCTGACCCGTGAGGAGATCGACGAGCGCTTCGCGACCCTGCACGAGATGACCCAGTTCGAGCCCTTGCCGGTCCGTTAACGAGCCGAGGCGTGCAAGCTGCGAAAATGCCGCGCGAATGGCAGGCGACTCCCTCAGCGTCACCGACAACCGCACCGGCAGGACCTACGAGCTGCCGATCGTCGACGGCACGGTCCGCGCCATGGACCTGCGCCAGATCAAAGTCGACGAGGACGAATTCGGCATGCTGGCCTACGACCCGGCCTTCACCAACACGGCCTCCTGTCGCTCGGCGATCACCTTCATCGACGGCGAGGCGGGGATCCTCGAACACCGCGGCTACTCGATCGAGCAGCTCTGCGAGCGCTCCAGCTTCCTCGAGGTCGCCTACCTGCTGATCTTCGGCGAGCTGCCGACCGGGCCCCAGCTCGACCGCTGGACCTACGACATCGTCCATCACACCTTCGTCCACGAGGACCTCAAGCAGTTCTTCGAGGGCTTCCGCTACGACGCCCACCCGATGGGGATGCTGCTGGCGGGGGTCGGCGCTCTCTCCACCTTCTACCCGGACGCCAAGCACACCGAAGACCCCGAAGAGCGCTACATGGCGGCCGTGCGGCTGATCGCCAAGGTGCCGACGCTGGCCGCCTTCTCCTACCGCCACAACATGGGGCTGCCCTACGTCTACCCCGACAACGACCTCAACTTCGCCGAGAACTTCCTCTCGATGATGTTCAAGAAGACCGAAGCCAAGCACGTGCCGAAGCCGGCGCTCTCGAAGGCGCTCGACGTGCTCTTCATCCTCCACGCCGACCACGAACAGAACTGCTCGACCAACGCGGTGCGCGGCGTCGGCTCCTCCGACGTCGACCCCTACTCGGCCGTGGCGGCCGGGGTCGCAGCCCTCTACGGGCCGCTGCACGGCGGCGCCAACGAGGCGGTCCTGCGGATGCTGCGCCGGATCGGCTCGGTCGACAACATCCCAGGCTTCCTCGAGCGGGTCAAAAACCGCGAAGAGAAACTGATGGGCTTCGGCCACCGCGTCTACAAGAACTACGACCCGCGGGCGCGGATCATCCAGCAGCACATGGCCGAGGTCTTCGAGGCGACCGAGTACAACGCGATCGTCGAGATCGCCCGCGAGCTGGAGAAGCAGGCGCTGGCCGACGAGTACTTCACCTCGCGCAAGCTCTACCCCAACGTCGACTTCTACTCGGGGATCATCTACGAGGCGCTGGAGATCCCGGCCGAGATGTTCACCGTGATCTTCGCGATCCCGCGCACGGCCGGCTGGGTCGCGCAGTGGATGGAGATGAAGGACGACCCCGAGCAGAAGATCGCCCGGCCGCGGCAGATCTACACCGGCGAGCGCGAGCGTGAGTATCTCGATGTCGGGGATCGCGAGGGGCCGGAGAAAATCGTCGGTCCGCCGGCGCGGCGGCCGAAACGGCCGCGGCGCGGAGCCTAGCGAGAGAGGGATCGGGGGTCGCTCCCCGGGCGCTGCCTTTTTCGCCTTGCGGCGTGCGTCTCTCGCCGACTGATCTGTGCGAAAAAGAGACCGCCGCGCCCGGCGAGCGACCCCCGATCCCTCTCCAGCAAACCCTTACGCTGCGCAAATGAGCTGGAAGCTGACCGTCAGGCACGGGTCCGACGTGGAGCATGAGAGCTTTGGGGAGCTGGATGAGGCTGTTGCGGCGATGCGGGAGCGGGCTTTGGCTATTCGGGCCGAGGGTCCGGCGAAGCCGATCTCTTCGCTGCGGGACTTCGGGCCCGAGCAGCAGGTCCATGCGCGGCTGCAGCTGACCGGGAGGGGGTTGCTGCGCAGGCCGGTTGCCGGGATCGACGTTCGCGGCGACGGGACTTTCATGCCGTTCAAGGGAAGTGTGGTACGCGAGGAGCTCGATCCGTCCAACCGCGAGACGCCGTTCGACCTGGTGCGCGAGACTCTCGAAGCGCAATGAGTGGCCCTTTTCCCCGTCATATGGACCGGAAAAGCGCCAACTGAGCCAGATGAACGAGACAGAGATCCCCAAGGGCAGCTATGCCGCCGGACGGCGGGTGAAGCTACCGGCCGGCGCCGAAGCCCCCTACGCCGTCTTCGTCAACGGGGTCGAGCAGCGCGAGGGGGCCGACTACAACGTCCGCGCCGGCGAGCTCGTCTTCACCCGCGAGATCGTCAAGGAGAAGGTCGGCGCCGGCCGCTGGCTGGCGATGTACCTCGGCCTCTTCGGCACGTACCGCAAGGACGAGACGATCGACCTGCAGTTCCAGCGCAACGGCAAGACCGAGCTGCTCTCAGACCTGCCGGTACAGGGCTGAATCCCCTGCTCGCCGCTGGGTACGGCAGGGGCGCTCTGTCTGAGACAGTGGTGTCAGAGACCCAAATCCCGTTCGAGCTCGTCGAGGGTCTTGTCGATCCCCATGGCCTGTGATTTGGCGGCCCGGTAAAGGGAACCGAGCATCCGATTGTGGTCCTGATCATCCGGACGCGTCGCCCCCATGATCGATTCGAGATATGCGATCTCATCGTGGCTTTCATTCCCAAATGAAAGGCGAAATGGCGCTACGTCGTCCTCGTCTTCACTCCAAATGGCAAGCGGGCGGTCGCCCAGACTGGATAAGAAATGGCTCGTACTTTCGCCATTGCGCTTCCAAGTCAGCTCCCCACCCCGCGTTTTCGCGAGCACGGCCTCTCCGATTCGGCGCAAACGCTCTTGTGAATCTGTCTCAGGCATCGTCTTCAACCGCTGGCCATAACTGTTCTAGCAGAGGGCCAAGCGCATCGACCGCGCGCTCCATCTGCTCGAGGCATCCTTGGAGATCTGGCGATGGTCCCCCAGACGCAAACATCTGGGACTTCGTGGTCCGCGCCGTCTCTCGGGATTTTCTCAGAGACGGCAGGCAATCGGCATCTTGTCCAAATCGACGCTCAATTAACGTCTCGGCATCGCCGCCATGCTCTCTCCATCGCGTTAACGCTCCCTTGGCGAGATCGAAATCCGGTTCCCCGCTCGTTGCTCGCTCGTAGTCCTGAATCGCTCCTCGCATCTGGACAATCACTGATGCAAGCCGACTCGCGGCCACACCCTTGAGGGTCCCGTGAATGGCATCGAAAGCAGCGCCGGCCGCATTCTTGGTCCGCTGAAGCTGCCAAAGGGCGAGAGAGAACCCGGCAACTGATACAGAAATGCTTGCGACTCCCAACGCTTCTCCGGTATCCCAATGCGCCAAACGTCCCCAGAGCGCCAGCAGGGCCCCACAAATCAGAACCGCCAACGCGATTGAAGTCAGGGCGCGCTTGTCGGACTTTGAGGTGGTCGCCCCCCGCACACGGAGAAGCGTAAGTGATCGATCTGACTACTTGAAGATGTAGAGCAGGGCGAAGGCGGTGACGATCCAGATCGCCCCCGCGACGATCATGCCCTTGTCCTCGGCGACCATCGCGGCGGTGGAGCGGTCGTCGGCGCGGTCGTAGATCAGGTAGAGGTAGCGGAAGATGCCGTAGAGGACCGGGGGGATCGTCCACATCATCTTGTTGCCGATGATCGGCGAGTTGACGGCGTAGATCGAGTAGCTGATCACGGTCCCGGTGGTGACCATCGCGACCATCTGGTCGAGGAACGGCAGCGAGTAGTGCTCGAGCACGGGCCGGCTGCTGGTGCCCTGGTGCAACTCGGAGACGGCCTCCTGGCGCCGCTTGGTCACGCCGAGGAAGAGGGCGACCATGCCGGTGCAGAGCAGCAGCCATTCGGAGGCGTGGGCATCGACGGCGACCGCGCCGGCGGCCACCCGCAGGATGAAGAGGCCGGCGAGCGTCATCACGTCGACGATCACGATCTGCTTGAGGCCGAGGCTGTAGGCGACCTGGGCGACTCCGTAGCCGACGACCATCACCCCCACCTGCCAGTTGACGGTGGCGAAGGCGAGTGCGATGGCGAACACGGCCAGAGCGGGAGCGATCGTCATCGCCGCCCGCTCCGAGAGCTCTCCGGCAGCCAGCGGGCGGAAGCGCTTCTTCGGGTGCTTGCGGTCGAGCTCGACGTCGATCAGATCGTTGACGTAGTAGCCGGCGCTGGAGATCCCGCAGAAGGCGACGAAGGTGAGGAGCGCCTCCAGCACGTCGTGGGGCTGGTTGAACTTGCCCGAGAAGAGCAGGCCGGCGAAGACGAAGGTGTTCTTGATCCACTCCTGCGGGCGCCCGGTCTTGATCGCCGCCCGCAAGGGCGAGCGTCGCGGGACGACCGGCTCGACGGCGTCGGCCTGCCCGGCGGAAGGCGGGGCGATCGGGTGTTCGGAGGTGATCGTTTCCATGGACGTGTTGCGGCAGGGTAGCGCCAGGGCCACTCGCGATCGGCTCTAGGGGTCGATCAGAACGCCGGGATTCAGCATCCCGGCGGGATCCAGCTCGGCCTTGGCGGCCCGCAGCGCGGCCGCGAACGGCGCCGGGCGCTGGCGGTCGTACCAGCGGCGGTGATCGCGGCCGACCGCGTGGTGGTGGGTTATCGTGCCGCCGCCCTCGATCACCGCCTCGGCGGCGGCCGCCTTGATCTCGTCCCACTGCTCGACCTCACCCCCGCGCACGGCGGGAGCCACCACGGTGAAGTAGGGCGCGGGGCCATCGGGGTAGACGTGGGTGAAGCGGCAGCTGACCCGCGGCGCGCCGGGACCGCTCGCGGGCGCGTCGCAGACCTCGGCGACCTTGGCGCGGACCGCCTCCATCGCCGTCGCGTGGAACTCCTCGAAGCGGTCCCAGGTGATCGCCGTCTCGAAGGTCTCCGAGAGCACGCCGCAGGCGACGAACGTGTCACGCAGGTAGGGCGCAAGCAGGAAGGCGCTGCGCCAAGCCCTGACCGCCCCGTCCCCAAGGTCGACGGGCCGATTTGTCGACTCGGAGTCCACATTTCGGCCCGTCGGCAGGCTGTGGGGGGTGCCGCCGTGGGCTTGGGCTATTTCGAGGGCCAGGTCCATCGGTGCTTCGACCGGGTGGTGGGCCGACTCGAAGCCGAGCACCAGGAGGCTTTTCTCGCCGCTGCCGGCGCCCGTCATCCCCGCCTCGGTCGCGTCGAGCAGGCGGCAGTTGCTCGGGTAGAGGCCCGACTGGGAGATCTCGCGCACAGCACCCGCGGCGGCGAGGAAGCCGTCGAACTCGACCCCGCATGAGGACTTGAACTGGGGACGCGGTCGCACCCGCATCCAGGCGTCGCCGATTACCCCGAGGGTTCCCTCCGAGCCGACCAGCGCCCGGTCGGGCGACGGTCCCGCCCCCGAGCCCGGCAGCCGCCTGCTCTCCCAGGTTCCGCGCGGGGTTACCGCCCGCACCGACTCGACCAGGTCGTCGATGTGCGTGTAGAGGGTGGCGAAATGCCCACCGGCCCGGGTCGCGATCCAGCCGCCCAGGGTCGCGTACTCGAACGACTGGGGGAAGTGGCGCAGGGTCAGCCCGTGCTCGCGCAGCTGCTCCTCCAGGCCGGGACCGGTGGCACCGGCCTGGATCCGAGCCGCCATCGACTCCGGGTCCACTTCGAGCACCCGGTCAAGCAGCCGCAGATCGAGCGAGACGAAGGGCCGATCCCCCAGCCGCCCCTCGACCCCGCCGACCACGCTCGTCCCACCGCCAAAGGGAATGACCGCCGCTCCCTCAGCCTCGCACCAGGAGAGCACCGCCTCGATCTCCGACTCGTCCTTGGGAAGAGCAACCAGATCGGGTGGGTTCTCGAACTCCCCCCGAAACCCCCGCACGACGTCGCGATAAGCCTTCCCCAGCGCCCGACTCACGCGCTCGTACTTCTCGTCGGTGAACAGGTCGCCAAACCCAGAGGGCGCCTTCAACCGCGGCGCCCGCACCTCCACGGCGTCCAGGGGGACCGGCTGCTCCAGCTCCCCCCCGAAGCCGAATCGCGCACTGATCCCACCCGCAGCCTCCCGCAACTCCTTCTCAGAAGGCGCCTGATCCTCATACCCCCACCCCCAGTGCTTCAGCCTGCGCTCGCTCATCAGCGGCAATCGTAAGTCCCCTGCGCTCGATTGCAGCTTTTCCCACACCATGGTGGGGCAAAGGCTGCAATCGGCCTAGGTGGCGGAGCGGGAGTTGCCGTGCGGGTGCCTCGTGGGCGGGCGTGGGCGGTCGACGCGCAGGCAAAGCCTTGTGAAGCTGACGCCGGGTGGGAGTCGGCTCGGCGATGCCTCGCGGAGCGGCCCCGGCTGGTGATTCCAGCCGCGAAGCGGCACCAGATTCCACCGCCCAAAGGGCGGTGGTGGGCACTCGGCGAGACGACTCCCGCCCGGCGGGACCTACCAGTGCACGCCTTTCATCAGGTGCGCGAAGGCGACGGCCTCGGTGGTGGGCGCCCGATCGGGCGCCTCGTCGCCCTTCCCCTTGGCCGCCTGCGACTCGGGAAACAGCTTGAAGGCGGTGTTGAGGATTTTGTCGCTGAGCGTCGGCGCGACCGCGTAGAGCAGCTCGCCGAACGTGCCCATCCGCGTCGCCACCTTCTTCGGCCTGCCGATCATCGCCCCGGCGATCATCTCGGCCGCCTCCTCCGGCGTGATCGCCGGGAACATGTCGTACATCCGCGTCGGCGCGATCATCGGCGTCCGCACCAGCGGCATGTAGATCGTCGTGATGCTGACCCCGTCGTCGAACACCTCCGAGGCGATCACCCGGCTGAATGCGTCCAGCGCCGACTTCGAGGCGACGTAGGCGGAGAAGCGCGGTGGGTTGGTCTGCGCGCCGATCGAGCTGACGTTGATGATGTGACCCGACTTGCGCGCCTGCATCGAGGGCAGCAAAGCGAGGATCAGCCGCAGGGCGCCGAAGTAGTTGATCTGCATCGTCCGCTCGTAGTCGTGGAAGCGGTCGTAGGAGAGCTTGACCGAGCGCCGGATCGAGCGGCCCGCGTTGTTGACGAGGATGTCGACCTGCCCGTGGTAGGCGAGCACCTCCTCGGCCATCCGCTCGACGTCCTCGATGTCGGACATGTCGCAGCGATGGATGTGGGCGATGCCGCCGGCTGTCTCGATCTCCCGCTTCGTCTCCTCGAGCTTGTCGACCGAGCGGGCGACGAGCAACACCGTCGCCCCCGCGTCGGCCGCCTTCACGGCGGTCGCTTTGCCGATCCCCGAGGAGGCGCCGGTGATCAGCACCACCTTGCCGCGCACCGCCGCGGAAAGGGAGCGGTCCTTGAACAGGTCGGGGTCGAGGTTGCGCTCCCAGTAGTCCCAGACCCTGTCGGCGTAGCTCTCCAGCGGCGGCACCTCGATCCCCGAGCCCGCCAGCGCGGCCTCTGCCTGGGTCGAGTCGAAATGGGTCGGGTAGCTGACGTAGCTGAGCACGCCGGCCGGGATGCCGACCTGGTCCAGCGCCAGCTTCGCCGCCCGCTTTGCCGGCGGGAAGAACCTCAGCCCGGTGCGCACGAGGCCGGCAGCCGGGTCGGTGATGCCGGAGTCGAGCTGCAGCGCCGCCTGCGGCGCATCGGCAGCGCGGGCGAAGAGGTTGAGCACCTCGCCCGCCGTCTTCGGCCGCGGGTCAGTGAGGCTGAAGGCGCGACCGTCGAGCCCGGGCTCGTGGGCGATGTGGTCGATCGCGGCGGCGACGTAGTCGACCGGGACGATGTTGATCTCTCCCCCCTCGACGCCGAGGGTCGGCAGCCAGGACGGCAGCACGCGCCGTGCCTGCTGCAGCAGCTTGAACATGTAATAGGGACCGTCGATCTTGTCGATCTCGCCCGTGCGCGAGTCGCCGACGACGATCCCCGGCCGGTAGACGCGCCAGGGCCGGCTGCACTGCTCGCGCACGACGCGCTCGGACTCGTGCTTGGTGCGGAAGTAGGGATGGGTGTCGAGGTCTTCGGCCTCGTCGAACATGTCCTCGGTCCAGGTTCCCCTGTAGAGGCCGGCGGCGGCGATCGAGCTGATCTGGTGGAGGCAGCCCGCCTCGATCGCACCGGCGAGTTCCACCGCGTGGCGGGTTCCCTCGACGTTGGCGACCTCCTGGGCCTCGGCGCCCGCCGCCATGTCGTAGATCGCGGCCAGGTGGAAGAAATGGTCGACGTCGCCGCGCAGCGTCAACAGGTCCTCCTCGGATACGCCGAGGCTGGGCTGGGCGAGGTCGCCGGCGATCGGCACGACCCGCGCCCCGTCGGCTCCCCATGCGGTCCGCAGCTCCTCCAGGCGCCCGCGCGAGCCCGCCCGGACCAGCGCGTAGATCGTCCCCTCACGCTGCAGGAGCCGGGCCACGAGGTTGCGGCCGATGAAGCCGGTGGCGCCGGTGACGAAGTAGTTCATCGCTCTTTCATACACTCAATCTACGAATGGCGCAAACGGCGACCGTCCAGATCCAGATGCCCGAGATGGGCGAGTCGGTCACCGAGGGCATCGTCCTCGAATGGCATGTCGCCGAGGGCGACTTCGTCCATGAGGGCGACACGGTGGTCGAGGTTTCGACCGACAAGGTCGACGCAGAGGTGCCTGCGCCGGCTGACGGCGTCATCACGAAGCTGATCGCGTCGGTTGACGACGAGGTGCCGGTCGGGGCGCCGTTGGCTGAGATGGAGCCTGGCGAGGGCGCCGATGGCGCTTCTGCTGGGACGGCCGAGGGTTCTGAGGCCTCAGCCGCGGGTCCTGTCGCGGAGGGCTCAAACGCTTCGACCGCGGGTCCTGTCGGAGGGGGAGGGGGGGTCAGCGGACTCACCCGTCCGAACCCCCCCTCCCCCTCCGCCACCCGCGGAAGTGGCGCTGGAGCAGCTTCTGGCGGGAACGGCGCCCGCAATGGAGTCCGAGCCACCCCCGTGGCGCGGCGGGTAGCTGAGGAGAACGGCGTCGATCTTGGATCGGTAGCTGGCAGTGGGCCGGGGAGCAAGGTGACCAAGGACGATGTGCTTGCTGCTGCCGACGGAGGGAACGGCGCGAGTGCGGCGGCGACCGCCGGGGAAGCGAAGCCGCTGCGGGGACCGGCGGCGATGTTGGCTCAGGCCATGGGTGAGAGCCTGGAGGTTCCCACCGCCACGTCGTTCAGGACGGTTGCGGTTGACACGCTGGACGCTAAGCGCAAGGCGCTGAACGGGCAGCTGAAAGAGCGGGGGTTGAAGGTCTCCTTTACCCACCTGATCGCCTGGGCGATCGTGCAGGCGGCCAAGGAATGGCCTGTGATGGTGCGTCGCTTCGAGGAGCGCGAGGGCAAGCCGTTTGCGATCGAGAACGGCCCGGTCAACCTCGGCATCGCCGTCGACGTCGAGCGCAAGGACGGCTCGCACAGCCTGCTGGTGCCCACCATAAAGGGCGCCGACGGGCTCGACTTCACCGCCTTCCGCAGCTATTACGAGGACCTGATCACGAAGACTCGTGAGTCGAAGCTCACCGCGGACGACTTCCAGGGAACCAACATCTCGCTGACCAACCCGGGCGGGATCGGCACCGCAGCCTCGGTTCCCCGGCTGATGAAGGGACAGAGCGCGATCATCGCGGCAGGGGCGATCGCCTACCCGCCCGAGTGGGCGCACGCCTCGCCGGAGCGGTTACGGCAGCTCGGCGTCTCCAAGACGATGACGCTGACCTCGACCTACGACCACCGGGTGGTCCAGGGCGCCGAGTCCGGCGCCTTCCTGCGCCGCATCGAAGGGCTGCTCGAAGGCGAGGATCGCTTCTACGAGACGGTCGCGGGCGACCTCGGCATCGACGCCGCGCCGTTGGCCGCCGCCCACCCGGCCTCGGCCTCGGCGCCGCCGCTGGGCGCCGCGCCGCCGCCCTCGGCGCCTGGGGCGCCCGACGAGGAGGTGCTCGGCGCGGTGCAGGCCGCCACTTCGCTGCTCAAGGGCTACCGCACCCACGGCCATCTCGCCGCCCGCCTCGACCCGCTGGGCAAAGAGCCCAAGGGCGACCCCGCGATCCAGCCCGAGAGCCTCAACCTGACGCCGGAGCTGATGGCTCGCGTGCCGGCCTCGATCCTGCGTATCGGCGTCCCGGGCGAGACCCTGCTCGACGTCCTGCCGCGGATGCGCGAGGCCTACTGCGGCTCGATCGCCTACCAGTTCGAGCACCTCTCCTCGCACCAGCAGCGGACCTGGCTGCGCGAGATGGTCGAGACCGGGGCGCACCGCCAGCCGCTCGACGACGAGGAGAAACGCCGCCTGCTGGGCCGGTTGATCGATGTCTTCGAGTTCGAGCGCTTCGTCGAGAAAGCGTATCTGGGCCAGAAGATCTTCACGATCGAGGGCCTCGACGCGATCGTGCCGATGCTCGACGAGCTGGTCACCCTGGCCGGCCGCGCCGGCGCCGAGGAGGTCGCCTTCGGCATGGCCCATCGCGGCCGGCTCGCCGTCCTCGCCCACAACCTCGGCCGCTCGGTCGAGTCGATCCTCGCCGAGTTCGAGGGCGCCAAGCAGATCGAGATGGTGAAGGCCGTCGCCGCGATCCCCCACGGCGGCACCGGCGACGTCAAGTACCACTACGGCCACCAGGGCATCTACGAGACCCACGAGGGCGAGAAGGTCGCCGTGCGCCTCTTCCCCAACCCGAGCCACCTCGAGTTCGTCGACCCGGTGGTCGAGGGCGCGACCCGCTTCCTGCAGTCGGAGATCGACGGCGCCAAGCTCACGCACGAACCGAAGCGCGCGGTGCCGGTTCTGCTCCACGGCGACGCCGCCTTCCCGGGCCAGGGGGTGGTCGCCGAGACGCTCAACCTGCAGGCGCTGCGCGGCTACACGACCGGCGGCACGATCCACATCATCCAGGACAACCAGGTGGGCTTCACCACCGACCCCGAGGACGCCCGCTCGACCCCCTACGCCGCCGACATGGCGAAGGGGTTCAACGTGCCGATCGTCCACGTCAACGCCGACGACGTCGAAGCCTGCTCCGCGGCGATCCGCCTGGCGATGGCCTACCGCGAGCGCTGGGGTCGCGACATCGTCATCGACGTGATCGGCTACCGCCGCTTCGGCCACAACGAGACCGACGAGCCCGCCTACACCCAGCCGGCGATCGCCGCCAAGATCAAGGCGCACCCGCCGGTCTCCGAGATCTACGCCGAGAAGCTGATCGAGCAGGGGACGATCGCCCGCGAGGACGTCGAGCGCGCGCGCAGCGAGCGTCACGAGGAGATGTCCGCGGCGCTCAAGGATCTGCGCAGGAAGATGGAGCTGGGCGAGTACGAAGACCCGACCGTGACCACCTCCAGCACCGGCGAACTCGACCGCAGCGCCAGCCCGCCGGTCGAAACCACCGTTCCGGCGGCAAAGCTGGCCGAGCTGAACGAGGCCCTGCTCGAGGTGCCGGAGAGCTTCACGATCCACCGCAAGCTGCGCAAACCACTCGGCAACCGGGGGCAGGCGCTCGCCGAGGGCGGGATCGAGTTCGGCCATGCCGAGGCGCTCGCCTTCTCCTCACTGCTGACCGAGGGCGTCCACATCCGCCTCACCGGCCAGGACACCGAGCGCGGCACCTTCTCCCACCGCCACCTCGTACTCCACGACGAGAAGACCGGCCTTCCCTACTGCCCGATGCAGAACCTCGCCGGCGCCAAAGCCCCCTTCGAGCTCTACAACAGCCCGCTCTCGGAGATCGCCTGCCTCGGCTTCGAGTACGGCTACTCGGCGACGACGCCCGACGCGCTGGTCCTCTGGGAGGCCCAGTTCGGCGACTTCGCCAACGCCGGCCAGGTGATCATCGACAGCTTCATCGTCTCCGGCGAGGCGAAGTGGGGGCAGACGAGCCGCCTCACCCTGCTGCTGCCGCACGGCTACGAGGGCTCGGGCCCCGAGCACTCGAGCGCCCGCATCGAGCGCTTCATGGCGCTGGCAGCCGAGGGCAACATCCGCATCGCCAACCCCAGCAGCGCCGCCCAGTACTTCCACCTGCTGCGACGGCAGGCGCTGATCCGCAAGCCGCGGCCGCTGGTCGTCTTCACCCCCAAGGGCCTGCTGCGACTCGACCGAGCCTCGGCGAGCGCCGAGGAGCTGGCCGGCGGACAGTTCCATTTCATCCTCGACGACCCCACCGCGGTCGAGCGCCGCGAGAAGGTCGAGCGCCTCGTGCTCTGCACCGGCAAGGTCTACTGGGACATCGACGCCAGCGAGCGCCGCGAGACGGCTGAGAACGTGGCGATCGCCCGGGTCGAGCTGCTCTACCCCTTCGCCAAGGAACAGCTCAGCGAGCTGATCGCCTCCTACCCGAACCTGAAGGAGATCGTCTGGGCGCAGGAGGAGCCGCGCAACATGGGCTGCTGGAAGGTGATGTCCCGGCGCCTCCCCGACCTGATGCCCGAGGGCGTCGAGCTCGGCTACGTCGGCCGCCCGACGCGGGCGAGCCCGGGAGAGGGCTACTCGATCTCGCATGCGCGCGAGCAGGAGCGGATCGTGCTCACGGCCTTGACTCCCGGTGCCTAGGCGCGCGGGTCCTGTCGGGGGAGAGGGGGGTGTTAGCGGCCTCGCCCGGCCGAACACCCCCCTCTCCCCCGCCACCCGCGCGGGTCGCGCATGAAAAAGCCCGTCCCAGGAAGGCTGTTTGCTCGTGTGAAGGTGCTCTCCTATGTAGAGCTGGCGATCTTTTCTGCGTTGATCTTGTTCTGGCTGTTGCCCGGATTCGATACCGAGACCATGGTGTTTGGCTGGGCGCATGGGTTGGGGTTCGTGGCGCTGTGCATCGTGATCTGGGTCGCGTGCGTCAGGCGCGAGGCGCCTTACACGCTGCTCGCTGCGACGCTGACTCCCGTCGGTCCCGTAGGCAGTGTGATCGGGATCGAGTTGATCGAAAGGCAGGGTCGGTCCGAAGACCAGCGTGTGCGGCTGGCGGCGCCGGACCAAGCGGGGCAAGGACGCAGGGAGGCCGAATAGCAGAGCTATTTGGCCGACTGAGGACGCCGCAACGCGCAGGTCCGCCGCCGCCAGGCGTGCGCGGGGGTCTTCGGACCGACCCTACGGGTGGGGCATCCGGGATTCTCCGCAAAAACAGAGCGGAAACCCCGTAGATACGCTCAAGATGCCTTGACCCAGGAGCCCCCAGGCGCTATAGGTAACGGTTGACTGTTTCCATCGGGCAGTCCCGCTCGAGGAGGCAGGCGCGTCGGCATCCCTCCCTGGCTACCGACGCATAGGTGCAGTGAGGGTCGCGCGGACCCCCTGCCTCCCGCGGCCCCGCTGTGCCGCTCCCTTCTTCGGCTCAGACAGAGGCTTACGCCCGCAGGCTTCTCAACACCGTCTGCAGGATTCCGCCGTTCTTGTAGTACACGACCTCCTTGGGGGTGTCGAGACGAACGGTTGCCTCGAACTCGACATCGTCGGCGCTGACCCTGACGGTCTTGGCCTCGCCATCTTCGAGATCGCCGACGTCGATCGTCTCTTCGCCGCTCAGGCCGAGGGACTCGACCGACTCGCCTGCCGGAAACTGCAATGGCAGGACGCCCATGCCGATCAGGTTCGAGCGATGGATGCGCTCGAAGGACTCGGCGATCACCGCGCGCACGCCGAGCAGCTTCGTCCCCTTCGCCGCCCAGTCGCGTGAGGAGCCCGAGCCGTACTCCTTGCCCGCGAGGACGACCAGGGGCACGCCTTCGTCGGCGTAGGCCATCGCCGCCGCGAAGATCGTCGTCTCCTCGCCATCGGGGAAGTGACGGGTGAAGCCGCCGGCCCGCTCGACCAGGAGGTTGCGCAGGCGGATGTTGGCGAAGGCGCCGCGGATCATCACCTCGTGATTGCCGCGCCGCGAGCCGTAGGAGTTGAAATCGCGCGGCTCGACCCCCTGCTCGATCAGCCACTGACCGGCCGGGCTGGCTTTCTTGATCGCGCCCGCGGGTGAGATGTGATCGGTGGTGATCGAGTCGCCGAGCAGGGCCAGCACCCGGGCGCCTGCGATCGGCTCGATCGGGGGCGGCTCGGGCGGCATGCCCTCGAAGAAGGACGGCTTGCGCACGTAGGTCGAGTCGGGCCAGGTGTAGCGGTCGCCCTCCGGCACCTCGACCGCCTGCCAGGTCTCGTCCCCCTCCAGCACGCCCCCGTAGTTGCGGGTGAACATCTCCGAGGCGATCGAGCGGCCGATCAGCTCCTTGACCTCCTCGGGGTCGGGCCAGATGTCGCGCAGGTAGACCGGCTCGCCATCGGACCCCTCGCCGAGCGGCTCGCCCGTCAGGTCGAGGTCCATGCGGCCCGCCAGCGCGTAGGCGACGACCAGCGGCGGGCTGGCCAGGTAGTTCGCCTTGACGTCCTGGTTGATGCGGCCCTCGAAGTTGCGATTCCCCGAGAGCACCGCGCAGACGGCCAGGTCCTTCTCCTCGACCGCGGCCGAGATCTCCGCCGGCAGCGGTCCCGAGTTGCCGATGCAGGTCGTGCAGCCGTAGCCGACCAGGTTGAACTCGAGCTGGTCCAGGTACTCGGTCAGCCCGGCTTTGTCGAGGTAGTCGGTGACCACGGTCGAGCCCGGCGCGAGCGAGGTCTTCACCCACGGCTTGCGTTTCAGCCCCCGCCGCACCGCGTTGCGGGCGAGCAGCCCGGCGCCGATCATCACCGAGGGGTTGGAGGTGTTGGTGCAGCTCGTTATCGCCGCGATCACGACGCGGCCGTGGTCGAGCTCGAACGCCGTGCCGTCCTCCATCCGCACCTCGATCTGGTCGCCGCTGCCGCCGTCGAGCGTCGCCGCCGCCGCGCCGGTGAGCGCCGGCCGCGGCCGGCCGCGCTCGTCGTCGTGGTCCTCGGCCGGCGGGTCGGAGGCGGGGAACGACTCGTCGCCGGCCTCGTCGATGCCGTTGCCCATCCGCTCGGCCGCCTCGGGATCGAACTCCTCCATCGCCTCGAGGAAGGCCTCTTTCGCCTCGACCAGCGGCACCCGGTCCTGGGGACGTTTGGGACCGGCGATGCTCGGCTCGACCTCGCGCAGGTCGAGCTCCAGCGTGGCCGAGAAGGCCGGGTCTTCGGAATCCGCGTCGTGGAACATCCCCTGCGCGCGGGCGTAGGCGTCGACCAGCTCGAGCGTCTCGGTCGGGCGCCCGGTCAGCTCCAGGTAGCGCAGCGTCTCGGCGTCGATCGGGAAGATCGCGCAGGTCGAGCCGAACTCCGGCGACATGTTGCCGATCGTCGCCCGGTCGGCCAAGCCGAGCGTGGCCAGGCCGGGGCCGAAGAACTCGACGAACTTGGAGACCACACCGTGGGCGCGCAACATCTCGGTCACGGTCAGGACCAGGTCGGTCGCGGTCGCGCCTGGCGGCAGCTCGCCGTCGAGCTTGAAGCCGACCACCTGCGGCAGCAGCATCGAGACCGGCCGGCCCAGCATCGCCGCCTCGGCCTCGATCCCGCCGACACCCCAGCCGAGCACGCCGAGGCCGTTGACCATCGTCGTGTGCGAGTCGGTGCCGACGAGCGTGTCGGGGTAGGCCTGCAGCACGCCGCTGCGCTCAGAGCTGTAGACGACCTGGGAGATGTGCTCGAGGTTGACCTGGTGGCAGATCCCGGTCGCCGGCGGCACGACGCTGAAGTTGTCGAAGGCCTCGCGGCCCCACTTGAGGAAGGAGTAGCGCTCGCGGTTGCGTTCGAACTCGCGTTCGGCGTTGACCGCGAAGGCACGCTCGTTGCCGAAGGCGTCGACCTGGACCGAGTGGTCGATCACCAGGTCGACGTCGACCAGCGGGTTGATCTTCTCGGGGTCGCCGCCGATCTCGGCCATCGCGTCGCGCATCGCCGCCAGGTCGACGACCGCAGGCACGCCGGTGAAGTCCTGCATCAGCACCCGCGCCGGCTGGTACGGAATCTCGGCGCTGGGCTCCGCCGCCGCATCCCAACTCGCGATTGCCTCGACGTCGGCAGCCGTCGCCGACACGCCATCCTCCAACCGCAGAACGTTCTCCAACAGCACCTTGATCGAGTAGGGCAGCCGAGCGACGTCGAACTTCTCCTGCAGCGCATCCAATCGGAAGATCTCGTAGGAGCGGGCGCCGACTTCGAGGGTCGAGCGGGCGCCAAAGGAGTCGAGGCTGGTCACATCTTCATCCTAGGCAAATGAGTGGCCCGGGCGGGGGTGCCCCTCGCCCCGACAAACGGCGGTCTAATTAGACCGCCGTTTTGAGTATCCGCCGGTTCGAGGGGCGCCCCCGCCCGGGCTCCGTCAGCGCTTGTCGGGGGGGTGGCCGTCCGCGACCGCTTTGGCGGCCTTCTGGCCGGCTGAGCCGCTTTGGGCGCGGTGCGAGATGGACGGGGTGGCAAGGGCGAAGTGGGACATTGCGCGCAGCTGAAGAGGTGCGACGACTACCTCGAGCTTGTTCCTCTCGATTGCCTTGATGGTGGCCGCGGCCACCTTGTCCGGGGTCGTGGTGCCCATTCCTGACGGAGGGCTGGCACCGGAGTCGGCAAACATGCCTGCTTCGCGGACGAAACCGGGCGATACGACGGACACCCCGACTCCCTGCTGACCGAGATCGGCGCGCAGGCCGAACGCGAAGCCGCGCAGGCCGAACTTGGTCGCGTTGTAGATCGAGCTGCGTGGGCTGGCGACCTTGCCGGAGAGCGAGGAGACGAATACGAGGTGGCCTGAGCCGCGCTCGACCATTCTCGGATAGAGCGCTCGCGCCGTCAGCATCGGCGCCTCCAGATTGACACGCAGAGTCCGCGTGACCTGCTCGGGGGAGAAATCGGTGAGCAGGCCCGCGCCCGGCAGGCCCGCGTTGGCGACGAGGACGTCGACGTCCCCCGCCTCAGCGGCGAGCTTCTCGGCGACGCCGGGCTCGGCCAGATCGGCTGGTAGCACCCGATGTCCCTCACCCGGCAGCTCGGCGGCCAGAGCCTCCAGCGCCTCGGCCTTGCGGCCGCTGAGCAGGAGGTTCGCCCCGCGCGCCGCCAGGGCCATGCCGATCGCGCGGCCGAGACCGCCGGTGGCGCCGGTGAGCAGGGCTGTGCGACCTGAAAGTTCCATCTCAGGGCTGCAAGCTAACAGCCGGCCCGCCGAGAGGAATCTGGGATGAAAGTGCGAAGGGCCACAAAATGTTTGTTTCTTGTGAGCATCCGCCCGGACGATCGGCTACACTGCCCGCCGTTCCGAACAACCGAAACGCCGAGTCCCGCAAGCCAACTGGCGACGCGGGAGCGGGGGAACCACGTTTTCGGGGCTAACCCGCCCGACATAGGGCGGGGGCGCAGGCTCCTATCAGCGCCAGCCCGACAGCTAACCCCGTAGGCCGACGAAGGAGATCGGTTTGCCTAAGAACAGCTCAAAGCTCAAGGCGGGGTTGGTCGCAATTGCGGCGCTGGCGGTTCTCGCCCTCGCACCCTCAGGCGCCAGCGCCAACTGCGGTGGCGGCGGCCTGACGCCCGCCGAAGTCGATATCTGCACCCCGACGCCGAAAGCACGGCTGCTGCCCAACGGCATGCTGATCCCGCCGAAGGCGGCTCCCGCCCGGGTCAAGGCCGTGATCGCGGCCGCCAACCGGATCCGCACCAAGCCCTACATCTGGGGCGGTGGCCACGGCCGCTGGTGGGACCGCGGCTATGACTGCTCGGGCTCCGTCAGCTACGCGTTGCACGGCGGGGAATTCCTCGAAAGCCCGCTTCCCTCGGGCCCGATGGAGAGCTGGGGCCTGGAAGGCGAAGGGCGCTGGATCACGGTCTACGCCAACGCCGGCCACGCCTACGCGGTGATCGCCGGCTACCGCTGGGACACCGCCGGCGACTCGGAAGGCACCGGTCCGCGCTGGCACGAAGAACTGCTCGGCAACGAAGGTTTTGTCGCGCGCCACCCCGCCGGCTTCTAGAGAACAACTTCGGGGCAGGGGTGTCCCGTACGCCGCCTCGGCCAACTGGCCGGGGCGGCTTTGTCCTTGATCTCCTGAACCACTCGGATAACGTCTTGGTGTAACTACTCCACCTGACATCCGTCTGGTCAGCCTCACCAAGTACTACGGCGAGGTCCGGGCGGTTGCGGGCATCGACCTGGAGATCGAGCCCGGCGAGTTCTTCACCCTGCTCGGCCCCTCCGGCTCGGGCAAGACGACGACGCTGCGGATGATCGCCGGCTTCGAGGACCAGAGCGGCGGCACGATCGAGTTGGCCGGGCGGGACATGACCGGGGTCCCCCCTTACGACCGAGCTGTCAACACGGTCTTTCAGGACTACGCCCTGTTTCCCCACATGACCGTCGGCGAGAACGTCGCCTACGGCCTGCGCATCGCCCGCGTGTCCAAGGCCGAGCGGGCGCGACGGCGCGACGAGGCGCTGGAGATGGTCCGCCTGCCGGGCTACGGCGAGCGCAAGCCCGGTGAGCTCTCCGGCGGGCAGCGCCAGCGCGTCGCCCTCGCCCGCGCGATCGTCAACCGTCCCCGGGTCCTGCTGCTCGACGAGCCGCTGGGCGCACTCGACCTGAAGCTGCGCGAGCAGATGCAGAGCGAGCTGAAGACGATCCAGGGCGAGGTCGGCATCACCTTCGTCTACGTCACCCACGACCAGGACGAGGCGCTGACGATGAGCAACCGGATCGCCGTCTTCAACGAGGGGCGGATCGAGCAGGTCAGCTCGCCGGTCGAGCTCTACGAGCAGCCCCGGACCGAGTTCGTCGCCGGCTTCGTCGGCATCTCCAACCTGATCGAGCGCGACGGCTCGCGCTTCACGATCCGGCCGGAGAAGATCCAGCTGCTCGACCCGGCGAGCGCGCCCAACGGCCTGCGGACCGAGCGCGGCCGGATCGCCGAGGTCTCCTACGCGGGGATGGTGACCCGCTACACGGTCGCGCTCGAGGCCGGCGGAGAGCTTCAACTCGTACGGCAGAACGCGGAGGGCGCCTCCAGCGAGGCGCCCTCCGAGCAGGGCAGGGAGGTGCTGGTGGGCTGGCGTCCGGAGCACACGGTCGCGGTCCGTGGAAAACCAATAGAGGAGGAATCCCCGTGAGGACCCAGGACGCACATCCCGTACGAGCGGCGTGGCTCGTCGTCGCCGGCCTGCTCGCCTTCATGCTGCTGCTCGCCGGCTGCGGAAGCAGCGGCAACAGCAGCTCGGGCGGCGAAGAAATGACCAACCTCGGCAAGGGGGAGGGGGCGCTCAGCCTGATCTCCTGGGCCGGCTACGTCGAGCCCGAATGGGTCAAGCCGTTCGAACAGAAGACCGGCTGCAAGGTGAGCGACAAGGAAGCCGGCACCTCCGACGAAATGGTCGAGCTGATGCGCACCGGCCAGTACGACGGCGTCTCGGCCTCCGGCAACGCGACCGCGCGCCTGGTCGGCGGCGGCGACGTCTCCCCGGTCAACGTCAGCCTCGTCCCCAACTACAAGACGATCTTCAGCGACCTGAAGAACCAGCCTTACAACACCTTCGAAGGCGTCCATTACGGCATCCCCCATGGACGCGGCGCCAACCTGCTGATGTGGAACAGCGAAGACGTCAAGCCCGCCCCCGACTCCTGGAACGTGACCCTCGACCCGAAGGTGGCGGCGAAGTACAAGGGCAAGATCAGCCAGTACGACGATCCGATGTCGATCGCCGAAGCGGCGGTATACCTGAAGTCCCACGAACCAGATCTGGGGATCGAAAACCCCTACGAGCTGAACGAAGAACAGTTCGAAGCGGCCGTCGGCCTGCTGAAGGAACAGCGTGCCAACGTCGGTGAATACTGGTCCGACGCGGCCAAGCAGATCCAGGCCTTCGGCAGCGGCGACAACCTGGTCGGCACGACCTGGCAGTACCAGTACTTCGCCCTCAAGGCCGAAGGCAAGCCGATGGCGGCAAGCCCCGCCGGCCAGGGCTTCCTGCCGAAGGAGGGGGCCACCGGCTGGTCGGACACCTGGATGATCAGCTCCGAAGCCAAGCATCCCAACTGCATGTACATGTGGATGAACTGGATCGTCTCGCCGCGGGCGAACGCCGAAGTGGCCGAATTCTTCGGCGAGGCGCCTGCGCAGAGCCTGGCCTGCGAACACACCGCCGAAAAGGACTTCTGCGCCAAATACCACGCCGAAAACCCGGGGTTCTGGAAACGCGTCTACTACTGGGAGACGCCGGTCTCCGAATGCGGCAACGGCGAAGGCGATTGCAAGGACTACAACGAATGGGTCCAGGCGTGGACCGCGATCAAAGGCTGACCCACGGGGGCTGAGCAGGTGAGCACCGAAGCGGCGGTCGCGCAGAGGGGGTCGGTGGGCCACAGGCTCTCCGGCTTCCTCCACGGCCGCCGGCGGCTGCAGGTCGGGGGCCTGCTCGCCGGCCCAGTCGGCTGGCTGGTGATCGGCTATCTGGGGTCGCTGGCGATCCTGCTGATCACCGCCTTCTGGTCGGTCGACGCGCTCAGCGGCGAAGTCATCAAGGGCTTCAGCCTGGAAAACTTCGAAACGCTGGTCGAAGAACCGGTCTACCGGGACATCGTCTGGCGCACGGTGCGCACGGCGCTGCTCGTCACCTTGACCGACGCGGTGATCGCCTTCCCGATCGCCTTCTACATGGCGAAGGTCGCCAGCAGGCGCGGCAAGGCGCTGCTCGTAGTCGGCATCCTCCTACCGCTCTGGTCGAGCTACCTGGTCAAGGTCTACGCGTGGCGCACGATGCTCTCCGCCAACGGGGTGATCGACTGGGCGCTGCAACCGCTGGGTCTGCACAGTCCCGGCTACGGCGAGGTGGCGGTCTGGCTGGTGATGAGCTACCTCTGGCTGCCGTACATGATCCTGCCGATCTACGCCGGGTTGGAGCGGATCCCGAACTCGCTGATCAGCGCCTCCGAGGACCTCGGCGCGGCGCCCTTCACCACCTTCCGCCGGGTGCTGCTGCCGCTCGCCTTCCCGGCGGTCGTCGCCGGCTCGATCTTCACGTTCGCCCTCACCCTCGGCGACTACATCACCCCGAAGCTCGTCTCCAACGACCAGTTCATCGGCAACGTCATCTACAGCAACATCGCCAACAACCAGCCATTCGCGGCGGCGCTGGCGCTGGTCCCGATAGTCGTGATGATCGCCTACCTCCTGGTCGCCCGGCGGCTGGGAGCCTTCGAGCACATCTAGTCATGCGACTCTCCCGGCGAGCGAGGATCCTGCTGCGAATCGCCGTGGCGATCGGCCTTGCCTTCATCTACGTGCCGCTGGTCGTGATCCTTGTCTACGCCTTCAACTCGAGCAAGATCCTCGCCTGGCCCCCACCCGGCTTCACGACGCAGTGGTTCACCGCGACCTTCGAAAACGAATCAGTGCGCGAAGCGTTCCTGACCTCGGTCGAGGCCGGCGTCGTGGCGACGACGCTCGCGATCCTGCTCGGCACCCTCGCCGCGCTGGCGGTCGTCCGCCACCGCTTCTTCGGCCGCGAGACGATCTCCTTCCTCGTCGTCCTGCCGATCGCGCTGCCGGGAATCGTCACCGGCGTCGCCCTCAGCAACACCTTCACCCAGGTGCTCGGCGTCCCGCTCAGCCTCCTCACCGTGATCGTCGGCCATGCGACCTTCTGCATCGTCGTCGTCTACAACAACGCGACGGCGCGATTGCGGCGGCTCTCGACCTCCTTCGAGGAAGCCTCGGCGGACCTTGGCGCCAACACCTGGCAGACCTTCCGCCGCGTCACCCTGCCGGGAATGCGCAGCGCCCTCGTCGCCGGGGGGCTGCTCGCCTTCGCCCTCTCCTTCGACGAGATCATCGTCACCAACTTCACGATCGGGGCCGGCGAAGAAACGCTGCCGATCTGGATCTTCTCCCACCTCTTCCGACCCAACGACCTGCCGGTCGTCAACGCGGTGGCGGTGATAGTCGTGCTGATCTCGATCGTCCCCGTCTACCTCGCCCACCGCCTCACCCGTGAGGAGGGCGGCGCCGCGGCCGGCCGCGGCGTCCGCGGCGGCCGGATAGAGGGTGGCGGGGTCGAGACCGAGGCCACCGCGGTGCCATAGGGATTAGTTGATTAGCGTACTAGCATACTGATCTGCTAGTCATGTAGAATACTGGCCATGATCTTTGCGACCCCCCCGATCGCCAAGGACCTTCGCGCCAAGCTCGACGAGCTGGGCCGTCTGCGCCATGAGCTCGGCGGCGAGCTCGGGCGGGCCACCCCTTGGATGGGGGCGCTGCGGCGCGTGGTGGCGGCGAGCTCGATCGAGGGCTCGACCTCGATCGAGGGCTACAGCGTCAGCCCTGCCGAAGCGATCGCCCTGCTGAGCGGGGAGGTGTCAGGCGGCGGCGAAGACGAGAGCCGCCTCGCGGTTGCCTGCTACGCCCGCGCGATGGACCACGTCGGGGCGATGGCCCGCGACCCGCGCTTCTGCTGGACCGACCGGGTCATCCTCGACCTGCACTTCGACGCCTGCCATTTCCAGCGCGAGAGGTCTCCCGGGCTGTGGCGAACGGGCCCGATATCGGTGACTGGCTCCGACGGGGGAATCGACTACCGGGGGCCGGAAGGTGAGGACGTCGCGGAGCTGATGGCGGAGATCGTCGACCGGCTGGAGACGGAGGAGGGCAACGCCGACACCGTCGTCCGCGCGGCGATGGCGCACCTCAACGTGGTCTCGGTCCATCCCTTCCGCGACGGCAACGGTCGCGTCGCGCGGATCGTCCAATCGCTCGTCCTCGCCCGCGAGGGAATGGTCTCGCCGGAGTTCTGCTCGATCGAGGAATACCTGGGCAGGAACACGCCCGCCTACTACGCGGCGCTGCGCGATGCGCAGGGCGGCAGCTACCAGCCCGACCGCGATGCATCCGGCTGGGTCCGGTTCTGCGTCGAGGCCCACATCTCGCAGGCAAAGCGCCGGCTCGAGCAGATACGCGAGGCGGGATCGAGGTGGGAGCGCCTCGAACGCGAGGCGGAGGATCGTGGCTGGCCCGACCGCTTCGTGATCGCGCTCGAGCAGAGCCTGATCGGCGGCGCCGACCGCGCCCGCTATGGCGAGGAGGCGGGCGTGTCGACGGCGACCGTGAGCGCCGACCTGCGCCGCCTGCTCGACAGCGGACTCGTCGAGCAGCGCGGCCGCGGGCCCGGCACGAGGTACTGGGCGACCGGGAGCCTGCGCTCGCTACTGTCGAGCTAGTGGTGTGACCGGCTGAAACGGGTTCCGCACGCTCACCCCGGCGTAGTCCTGGCCGTCGCTCAAGTCCTCGGAGAGGACGACCTCGCAGCCCAGAGCGCGGGCGGCCTCGAGGATCGCGGCATCCCAGTAGGAGATCCGGAAGCGGTGACGGGTCTCGAGTGCAGCGAGCATCACCCTGGTCGTTATATCTGCGACGGGAAAGCGTAGAAACGATTCGACCAACTTCGCCGTCTGCTCGTGGCCGAGCGGGTCCGGGCGGCTCCCCCGGGTCGCCTGGACGTAGAACTCCTGCAGGACCTGCACCGAGAGCGCCAGGTCGCGCTCGGCCAGGATGCCGCGCGCCCGCTCCGCCTTGTGGGCCTCCCCCGGATCGCGCGAGACCGCGTAGAGGAGGATGTTGGTGTCAACGAATCGCACGGCCGTGGAGCTCGTCGCGGCTGAGCCGGTCCGCCCCCCGGAACCGCCCGATTTCAGCGAAGACCTGGCCTTGCAGCTTCTCCAGGCGCGCGAACTCGGACTCGCGCTCCTCTAGCGAGCGCAGGTAGTGCGTTACGAGCGCGCTGACCGAGCTGCCTTCTTCAGCGGCACGAACCCGCGCCGAGCGGTAGACGTCCTCTGGAACCGAGACCGTGATATTTTTCATGTGATTCACAGTTACACAGTATCACGTCGCGGAACTTACTGGCGAGCGAGGCGCTCGGCCTCCTCGGCGCCGACGTAGGGCGCAAGGGTCAGCTCGACCAGGTCGGGGAGCAGCGACTCGAGCTGCTCGGTGCGGGCGGCGCTGATCTCGCGCACGACCAGCGAGACTATGCCGCCGACCAGGGTCTCCTCGGTCGCCTCGGGGAGCGGGTGCTCGCCGCCGTGCTCGGGCCGCCCGGCCTTGAGGATCTCGACCAGGCCCTGCATCGAGTCGCGGTGGCGCGCGGCGATCCTGCCGCCCGCGGCAACCGGCTCGATCATGCAGAGGCGGGCCAGCTCGGGCTCGCCGGCGAGGAAGCGCAGCATCGTCGCCAGCGCCGCGCGGACCTTCTGCGGCCAATCTTCGAAGGCCTCGGCGGCGGCGCGCATCGAGGCGGCGATGTGGTCGGCGACCATCTCGTAGGCGGCGAGAAAGCAGGCTTCCTTGTCGGCGAAGTGCTCGTAGAAGGTGCGGCGCGAGACCGACGCGGCCTTGGTGATGTTGGCGACGGTGGTCGCGTTGTAGCCGCGCTCGGCGACGGTGTCGACCAGCGCCGTGACGATCCGCTCGCGCTGGTTCTGGACGATGAACTCACGCGGCAGGCCGTGGCGACCGGCGGGCAGACGCGGCGAAGCGACCGCCGAGGCCGCCTCATCCTCTTTTTTCGCCTTCCCTTTGGCCACGGACCGACGATACCCGAGAGGCGGGCGGCGGCGGCCTGCCTACCGCAGCGGCTGGACCAGCAGCTCGTCCTCGGCGGCGCGGGCGCCCAGGTAGGGCATCGTCGCCAGGTAGATCAGCTCGGGGAGGAACTCGTCGCCGCGTTCGATCGAGCCCGATTCGACTTTGGTGAGGATCGTGTTGTAGACGGCGCCGGCGGCGATTTCTGCCGTGCAGCGCGACATCGGCCGCCCCTCGACTTCGCCGCGGCCGCCGTCGAGGAAGTCGGCGATCCGCCGCACGATCCGGTCACGCCGCGACTGGGCGCCGCCGCCGACTCCGTTCACCGAGACGACGAGGAAGCGGGCCCGCGCGGAATCCTCCTGCAGGTAGCGCATCGCCGCCACACCGGCCGCCCAGATCCGGTCGTGCCAGGCCTCGCGGCCGTTGCAGGCGCTGTCGACCCGCGCACAGAGTTCCTCCATGGCCTCGTCGTGGAGGGCTAGGAAGCAGTCCTCGAGGTCCGCGAAGCAGCGATCGAAGTGGGCGCGGCTCACCTCGGCTCGGGCGCAGACCGCCTTTATGTCCACCGCCGCAAAGCCATGCTCGGCGACCATCTCCAGCATCGCGGCGGCGATCCTCTCCCGGGCCGGATCGCGCCCTCTGCGTGCGCCGCTCACATCGTCCTGGCCCTGCTCCCCGCGCTCGAATGCGCCAGGCCGGCGGCCACTAGGCCGCGGCCCGGGCCTGGGCCGCCTCCGCGGCGCGTGCCGCCTCGACCTCCCCGACGTAAGGCGTCAGGGTCACCTGCAGCATCTCCGGCAGCAGGCCCTTCAGATCGTCGACCTGGCCGGCGATGAGGCGCTGGTGCACCAGCCACATCAGCCCCCCGGCGATCGCGACCTCGAGTCCCTCCGGCAGCCGGCCCGCGCGCGGGTTTTGCTCGCGCCCCTCGCGCAGCTTCGGCGCGGCGCTCTCCAGCATCGCCTGGTAGCGGGCCAGCGCCGTCCCACCGGCCGCCTGGCTCTCGACGATGCAGAGCTTGGCCCGCGCTTCCTCCGCGACGACCATCTCGAGGAAGACCTCGAGCCCGGTCGAGATCTGGTCGACCCACGGCTGCTCGGTGTCGACCAGCTCGGCGAAGACCTCCGCCGCCGCAGCGACGCTCTCGTCGAAGGCGGCCAGGAAGCACTCTTCCTTGTTGGCGAAGTGCTCGTAGAAGGTGACCAGGGCCACCTTCGCCGTTTTCGAGATCAACTCGATCGTCGTCTTCTGGTAGCCGCGCTCGGCGACGAGCTCGGCGGTCGCGAGCAGCATCCGCTCGCGCTGGTTCTGGGAGACGAAATCGCGCGGGATCAGGTGTCTCCCCGGAGGCAGTTTCGAGAGGCGTTCCGAGAGCGACCGCGAGTCGGCCATTCCAAGACGGTACCAAAACATATATCTGATGTCTACTTTCCTTTTCTACAGAAAACATGACGTTCTAGGCAACTCCGTTTCTAAAAGCTGCTATACCTAGACAAAAGGCTTATGTTTTCGGACGACAACAGCGGCTCGGTGATCGCCTTCCCGGGCCATCGCGGCCGCCGGCCGCCGCGCGAGCGGATCCTGACCGCGATGCTCGTCGTCAGCGGCGAGCTCGGCTTCGAGCAGGTCGCCGTCCGCCACGTGATCGAGCGCGCGCAGACCAGCCGCGCGACCTTCTACAAGCACTTCGTCGATCGCGAGGACTGCTTCGCTCAGGCCTACGGCGACGCCGGCGAGTGGGTCTACCGGCGGATGATCGGCGCGGCCAAGCGCCGGCCGTCCTGGCGAGAGGGCCTGCGCGCGGCGCTGGCCGAGCTGCTCGAGTTCTGCGCCAACCAGCCGGCGATCGCCAGGGCGCTGGTGGTCGAGGTCCATGCGGCGGGCGAGCGGTCGCTCGCCCAGCGGCGCGATTTGATGGAGCGCCTCTCCCGCGCACTGGACAGCGCGCGCCGCGAGATTCCCTCTCGCCAAGCTCCACCTCCTATTACGTCCGATTTCATTGTAGGGGCGATCGACACGCTTTTGGCGGCGAAATTGCTCGACGGCGACGCGGAGCGCGCGCCGGAGATGCTGCCCGGCCTGCTCCACTTCGTCGTCATGCAGTTCCTCGGCGAGAGCGCCGCCTGGGAGGAGATGACCGCCGCCCCTCTCGCAACTTGGAGAGCCCGCCGTGAAGCGGCGGGCGCGGGGATCGCCTCGCCGGCGCCTTCTCCTTCATCGCTCCCGCCAAAGCGCTGATCGCGTGGTGGCACGGCGGTGGGGAGGTGTCGCCGGAGCAACAGCCGTGGAGGCTCCGCCGACACCTCCCCGTCTCCCTCATACTCGCCCTGTGATGGATGACCGCCTATTCGAGGCCGGCGAAGCCGCCCCGGCTGCCGAGGTAGCTGCCGATGCGCCGTTGGCGGTGCGGATGCGCCCCCGAACTCTCGATGAGCTGGTGGGACAAGAGCACGTTCTGGCGCCTGGGTCAGCTCTGCGAACCGCGATCGAAAGCGGGCATCCTCACTCGGCGATCCTGTACGGGCCGCCCGGGGCCGGGAAGACGACGCTGGCTCGGATCGCCGCCTCGAACGCGGACGGGGCGTTTGAGGAGGAGTCGGCTGTCAATGCGGGCAAAGCGGAGATCCGGCGGGTTATCGAGCGGGCTCGGGAGCGGCGGCGCGGCTCCGGGCGGCCGACGATCCTCTTCCTCGACGAGATCCATCGCTTCAACAAGGCGCAGCAGGATGCCCTGCTGCCGGCGGTCGAGGAGGGGCTGCTGACGCTGATCGGGGCGACGACGGAGAACCCCTACTTCGAGGTCAACTCGGCGCTGCTCTCGCGCTGTCAGCTCTACGAGCTGCAGCCGCTCTCCGCCGAGCAGGTGGAGGAGCTCTTGCGGCGGGCGCTGGCGGACCCCGAGCGCGGGCTGGCCGACCCGCCGCCGGTCGAGGACGCGGCGTTGGCGATGCTCGCCCAGCGCTCCGGCGGCGACGCGCGGGTGGCGCTCGCCGCTCTGGAGCGTGCGGTCGCACGCGCTGCCGACTTTGACGGGGTTGGGGCACCGTCAAAGTCGGCAGCGGTCGACGTCGCCGCGGTCGAGGACGCGATGCAGCGCAAGGCGCTCGACTACGACCGCCAGGGCGACCGCCACTACGACTTCATCTCGGCCTGGATCAAGGCGACTCGCGGCTCCGACGTCGACGCCTCGCTCTACTACCTCGCGGTGATGTTGGAGGCCGGCGAGGACCCGCGCTTCATCGCCCGCCGCATGGTCATCCTCGCCTCCGAGGACGTCGGCAACGCCGATCCGCAGGCGCTGCTCGTCGCCGACGCGGCGGCGCGCGCCGTCGACCGTGTCGGCCTGCCCGAGTGCGCGCTCAACCTCGCCCAGGCCACCGTCTACCTGGCTCTCGCGCCGAAGTCCAACGCCTCCTACAAAGCGCTGGCCCGCGCCCGCGCCGAGGTACGCGAGAGCGGCGCGAAGACGCCACCGGACTACCTGCGCGACGCCCACTACCCGGGCGCCGGGGAGCTCGGCCGGGGCGAGGGATACCGCTACGCCCACGACGAGCCGGGCGCCGTCAGCGACCAGCCGCTGATGCCCCCGGGCCTCGAGGGGACGCGGTACTACGAGCCCACCGGACGGGGGTTCGAGGAGGAGCTGAGCAGCCGTCTCGAGGCGCTCCGCAAGAAGTTCCGTGGGGGCAGATCGAGCGCTTAATCGCAGGCGCAACTTCTCCATGGACGCCGTGTTTCAGAGGTCGGCTTTCCAAGCTAGAGCCAGGGAGAGCCGACACACCGGCCGGAGGCCTGGACTGGGGGTCTCCGGCCGGGACCCAACAGGGGAATCAGGGGGGAATCCGACGACCGCGCGGGACTGCGCGGTCGTCGGTGTTCGTGGACCGACGCCTGGCCCGGCGAACGCCGGTAGGGTTTCGCCGATGCCGTCGCAGCCGCAATTCGTCCTCCACGTGGTGCCCTTCTCACACCCCTGTCTGGCGGTGAGCGCCGCGCTCGACCGGCTCGGGCAGGAATACGAGACGGTCACGCTCGAAACCGGCAGGCAGGGTGACGACGTCGAAGAGGTCTACGGCGAGGGGTGTCGCACGGTCCCCGGTCTGCTCGTGGATGACGAGCCGGTGCACGGCACGTCGTCGATCTTCGCGCGCCTCGACGAGCTGCACCCCGACGCCGGCCTCTACCCGCCGGCGGTCGCCGAGGCGATCCGCGAGGCCGAGCCCGCGCTTGCCGAGGACATCCAGATGAGCGCTCGCGTGCTCGTCTTCGGCGCGATGCACTTCCGCCCCGAGTCGATGGGGACCTTTGCCGGCGTCGACCAGCTCGACCCCGGCGGCGTCGACTTCGCGATCAAGTCGATGCGGGCGGCCTGGCGCTACCTCGGCATCGATGCCCAGCGGGTCCATGCGACGCTGCAAGCGCTGCCGGCGCAGCTCGATGCGGTCGACGCGCTGCTCGACGCGGGCGTGATCGGCGGCGAGGAGCCGACCGCCGCCGACTTCCAGCTGGGCTCCTCCCTGCACCTGCTCGTCCAGATCGGCGACGTCCGCCCCCTGGTCGAGGAGCGACCCGCGTGGAAGGTCGTCTCCACCCTGTTCGAGCCCGGCTTGGGCAACGCCTCGGCCGGCGCGTTCCCGCCCGGCTGGGTCCCGCCGACCCGCTCCTGAGCGAGGAACCCGGCCGCCGCCGCGGGCACGTCTCTATCGTCTGGCCTGTGAGCGAGGAGAAGCTGCGACTCGGTGGGATGGCCCTGCGCAACGGCCTCTTGATCCACGGACCGACGCATTGGGCTGCCGCTGTGCGGGATGCGGACGGTGAAGTCGTCGTGGCGTCAGAGCGGAAACCGGAATTGGCGCCCAAATTGGCCGGGAAGGTCCCGGGGCTGCGCGGACCGTTGAAATTGCTCGAGGCGATGGCCGTGCTGCCGCTGGTGCGGCGACGGATGCCGGCGGCTCGCCTGCCCTTCGAGGACCGCCGGGTGCTGGCGATCATCGGCGCGACGCTGGTCGCCACCGGCCTGCTTCGTCGCCGGATGGCCGGCGGCGCCTTGCGGGAGGGGCTGGTGCAGGCGCTCGGGGTCGCTCCGGCGCTGGCCGCGCTCAGCGACCGCGATCTCGCCGCCTACCACGGCGTCGAGCACAAGGCGATCGCCGCCTATGAGCAGGGTGTCGAGGATCCCGCCCTGGTCCCCAAAGAGCACGATCGCTGTGGCTCCAACCTGCTGACGCCGATGATGCTGCTCTCGGCCGGCGGCACCGTGATGCTCGAGCGCCTGGTCGAGCGGCCGGGCCCGCTGGCAAGGGCGGCGGTCGGGCTCGGCGGCGCCTCGATCGCGGTCGAGATGTTCGCCTGGAGCGACCGCCACCACGGCTCGCCGCTGGCCGAGGCGTTCCACACCCCCGGTCGTGAGATCCAGCGCCATCTCGCGACCAGGGAGCCCACGCCCGGGCAGCTCCAGGTCGGGATCGCCGCCCTCGCCGAGATCCTCCGGGTCGAGGGGGCCGAAACCGCGGCGGACGAGACGCCGCCGGCTACGTAGACTCCCGGCGATGTTCGGAAGGATCGATCACATCGGCGTCGCCGTCGAGGACATCGACGCGGCCCTCGCCATCTACGAGACGAGCTTCGAGATGGAGCTGGCGCACCGCGAGACGGTCGAATCGCAGGGCGTCGAGGCGGTGCTGCTCGACGTCGGCGACGGGCACGTCGAGCTGCTGCGGCCGCTGGCCCCCGACTCCCCGATCGGCAAGTTCCTTGCCCGAAAGGGCCCCAAGCTGCACCACGTTGCCTACGCCGTCGACGACATCGACTCGACCCTGGAGAAGCTGGCCGCCGCGGGGTTCGAGTTGATCGACAGCGAAGCGCGGACCGGTATCCGGGGGAGCCGGGTGGCCTTCATCGAGCCGCGCTCCACCGGCGGCGTGCTGACCGAGATCGTCGAACCAGCGGGAGGTCACTGATGGCGGAAGCGCAGAAGGTGGAGATCGGCTTCGAGGGCGGCCAGGTCGTCGCGGTGCGACTCAGCGATGACGAGCTGAAGGCCCTGCGCAAGCAGGTCGAGAAGGGCGGCTGGCACGACGTCGAGACCGAGGACGGCGTGCTCGCCGTCTACGTCGGCAAGGTCGCCTTCCTGCGCATCGACTCGGGTGCGCATACCGTCGGTTTCGGCCTCAACCGCCAGGACTGATGCGAGCCCGCGGGCTGCTCGGCGTCGCCGCTCTGGCGACGCTGGCTGCCGCTCTGTGGTGGCGCAAGAATCCGTCCGCCTGCCCCTATGGCCAGCGCTTCTGGGTCGAAGCGCCGCACCCGATCATCAGCCGCGACCGCCTGCGCACGGTGCTCGCGCCGCAGGCCGGCGAGCGGCTGCTCGAGATCGGTCCCGGCACCGGCTACTACACGCTCGACCTGGCCAGCTGGGTCGGGCCCGAGGGCCGGGTCGAGATCTTCGACCTCCAGCAGGAGTTCCTCGACCACGTCATCGGTCGCGCCGGCGAGCGCGGGCTGGCGAACGTCGTCCCCACCCAGGGCGATGCGACCGCGCTTCCGTATGAGGACGCCTCGATCGATGCCGTGGCGCTGACCGCTGTTCTCGGTGAGATCCCGGACCCGGTGGCAGCGCTGCGCGAGATCCGCCGCGTGCTAAGGCCCGGCGCCCGGCTCGTAGTCGGCGAGCTGTTCGGCGACCCCCACTTCACCACGCTCGCCGCCCTCAAGCGCCAGGCAGCCGAGGCGGGCCTCACTTACGAGACCCACTCCGGCAACTGGTTCGCCTACTTCGCGCGGCTCTCGCCGCGGTAGGTCACGCGGCGAGCACGAGGCCCGCCGCGTTTCCGAACCGTCAGTGCTTCTTGCCCCCGCCGCAGGCGGGGATGTTGAGCCGCAGGTTGTTCCTCTTCTGCTGGCGGCTGTTCTGCGCCTTCAGGTTGAGGAAGCCGTTGGTCTGTCCCGAGCAGAGGTTCCGGGAGTTGATCAGCAGCCCCTTGTCGCCGCCCTTCATGTTGAGGACGAACTTGCTCACGGCGACGTCCGGGGTGTTGTTGAACACGGTCTTGAGGCGGCCGTGCTCGGAGCTGATCACACCCCGCAGCCGGATCGGGACCTGGCCGTGCAGGTTGACCAGCAGATCCGGCAGGGTGTGATTGGACGAGGTCAGGTAGACGGGCCCGCTGAGCTTTTCGTCGAGCAGCGGCGAGGTCGCCTTGGCGTGCCCGTAGACCGAGTTCTTCGGGCATTCGTTGGCGGCCAGCTGGACCCTCGTGCAGATCGTCTTGATGTGACTCTGGTCGAGGATCGTCGCCCGCGGCAGGATGAACGCCGCGCGTCGCAGGTTGGCGTCTCCGTTGCGGGCTTCGAGGGTTGCCTGGAACTTCGGGTTGGCCGCCCGCCTGGTCGCGTTCTGGCCGCCGAGGATCTTCGGGAAGAACTTCGGCTTGAACTGCAGCGCCTTGCATTCGGTCGCCCGGAATGCGCTCGACTGCTTCGATTCGAACCAGGCGCCCGGATTGGCCGGATCGCTACCGCCGCCGAAGATCGACGAGCGGACCGAGAACGGTTCGCGACAGGTCGTCGGGTTGAGGGTGAAGTTCGATCGGTTGACCGAGATGTCGATCGAGCGGATGTCGAGCTTGACGCCGCCGAATATGAACGGGATCGGGTCCGAGACCGCGTGGACTTCGGCCGTTTCCGGATCGACGAACGCAGCGGCCCGGACGACGTCGGTCCCGAGGTCATAGGGACCGGCGACCGCGGGCACCACGAACACCATGCTGAGAGGCGCGCCCTTGTAGGGGCCGGCCAGGTAGGCGGCGCCCGGGGTGTGGAACGGCGTTCCCGAGCCGACCCCGACATCGACCTTGCCGATCTCGCTGTTGCTCGGGCAGCTCGGGTGAGCCTGCTCGGCTCTGCCCGACGACGCGGAGGCGGCGTCGATGCTCGACTGCGGGCAGTATGCGACGCCCTTCAGCTTGGCGACCATGCCCGGGGGCAGCGTCGCTTCGATCTTGCGGATCTCCTGGTCACCGTTCGGCCGGGTGACGTGCAGATCGAACGGGCTGAAGGAGCCCGCCTTCGTCGCCTGCGTGCCGGCGTTGTAGGTCGGGCTGAACGGCCGCTCGCCCTGCGTTTTCGGACAGGGTCCGCCGCCGGCTTTTTCGTCGAGGGTGAATTCACCGCTCGGGGTCGCGTCGGCGTTACCTGACCAAGGGGTCAGTGACGTCGTGGTCTTGTGCGGTCCGCAGGTGTCCGGCGTCGTCAGAGCCCCCCTGTCACCGCCGGTGATGTGGACCTGGAATGAGCTGAACGTCGCCTGGGGATTTTCTTCCACGACGGCGGTCAGCTGACCGGTTTGCAGATTGGGGAAGATCTGTCCTTTCAGTCGGACGTTGACTCCATATCGTTCGGACTCGACCGTGAGGAAGACCCGGAACTGCTTGCCGGTGGTCGGATCGTTGCTTTCCGGTTCGGCCGCGTAGACCTTGCCGTGCAGGGAGTCGGGCGGTAGCGACGGCGTTTCCACGTCCACCGTGCCGATCTCCGAGGCGGCCGGACACTGGATCGGGTTGTTGGTGTGGTAGGCGAACTGATCGTTGCTGCAGGTCGCCAGCCCGTTGGCGACGGAGGGGTTGAGCCCCATCCCTTCGGGCAGCGTCACTTTCGCCACCTTGAGGTAGGAGTTCGCGATCGGTTCGGTCGGGTCGAAGGGGATCCCAATGTCGAGCGTCGCCGTATCGGGCGAGTCGGTCGAGCTGTTCACGGTCGTGGCGATCGTCGGTTCGAAGGGGACTTTGTCGCAGCCTTCACCCGAGAACGGCGTGGTGAAGCTTTTGGTGACGAATTTGCCGGGTTCGGTCTGTTGGTCGACGTGGAGTTCCGCCGTCTGCGGTGCGCCGCAGACGCTGGGGTTGGTCAGATAGGTGCCGTTTCCGAACGGTGCCCCTTTGTTGCCTTCGAAGACGAGGCGGGAGCCGATGATCGGCGGGTGTTCTGCGGTTCCGTCGGGCGGGTGGATGTTGCTGATCGTGAAGGTGACGTGCTGATCCACCGGGCTCAGCGAGCCGACGATGATGGTTGGTTCGCCAGGGGCGCTGGTCGGGAATCCGACCATCGACGGAACGCCCTGAAATGGCACGAGGTTGTAGACCGGCAGTTTGGCTCGTGCCACCGGGCACGCTTCAACCGGCAGCGGAGGAGACGTACACGGCGGCCCCTGCCCCGCCACGGTCAGATATGCGGAACCGACAAGCGAGAGCGGTGAGCACGTCGGCGGGTTCGCTTTCAGTTCTTCCACGGCGCACTTGGCGGTGGTGGCCTCGGGGTTGACGCTGAGGCCTTCAGGCGTGTCGACGACGATGTCTTTTACGAAGCCTTCTGGGAAGTTCACCGCCGGAGGCGTCGAGGAGGTGTTCAGCATGAAGTTGGTGATCGCGAATGGGGGATGTCCCGCTGCCTGTTTGAACCATTTCGATTCGGATGACGGTTCTTTGTTGCACTGCAAGGGTGACGCCAGAGGAGGGAATCCGATCACTTTTTCGCCGAAGTTAGCCGGCGTTTCCGTGTCTTCTTTGCACGTCAGCGCTTCCCAGTTCGCGATGCCGAATGCGCCCTGGGCGCTGGATGCGCCAAATGCGAGAACACAGAATGCGGCGGTCAACACCAGCAGCCCGATTGGGCCTCGCGCACTTCTCATATGAGCTTCTCCTCCACGACGGGTTTCCAAAAAAGAACTACCCGCCTCCCGTAGTTGAAAACGGTACACCACGGGATACATGGGCTCCATCGGGGATAACTACGGATTGGCCAACGCGTCCCAGAGCTGCTGCTCCGCGTCGGCTACGCGGTTGGCCGCTGTGTCGATTTGGCGCCAGAGCCCGGGGGCCGGCTCGTCCTGCTCGCTCGCCGCGTGGAAGGCAGTCGCCAGGTCGGTCCACGCGGCGGCTGCATCCGCGGCGAGGCGGGCCTCGGACCGGCCGGCCTCGTCGAGGAAGCGCGAGTACATCAGCCTGAAGGCGCCGCCGCCGGTGCCCCGCCGCTCGATCACCTGATAGCCGAAGCGGGCGCACCACTGCCAGTCCTCGGCGACCTCCGGCCAGGCGCTCGCCTCGGCGGCGAGGCGCTGTACGGCGTCGAGCCCGGAGAAGCCGCGGAGCTCAGGCTCGACCATCGCCCGCGCGGCGCGCTCGATCGCCGCCGGGATCGCCTCGCGGATCCGCTCCGGGGAGATCTCGCCGGAGACGGTGAACATGTGACCCGCAAGCGGATAGGCGGGGTGCTGACTGTGGCGCGCCCTGTCGAGGTTCTCCAGGCGGGTCGTCTGCAGCGTCTCGAATCCGGTGTCGGACAGGTGCGCGACCTCGTCGTCGTAGCCGGCGAGGACGACGGCGTGGCCGGGGAAGTGGGCCGAGTTGCCGTAGTGGTCGAGGTGATAGAGGTCGGTGAGGACGAGGACGGGCCGCCCGGCGTCGACCTCCGCCGCCGCCGCATGCCAGGCGGCGTCGGTTCCCTGCTCGAAGGTGCGCAGCTCCAGGGCCGCTCCGGTGAGCTCGCCGAAGTTCTCCTCGAGGCGCGCGGTGCGACCGTTGAACCAGCGGCTCGGCGAGGCGTCCTCGATCGTCACGTAGTAGAAGCAGGCGCCGGCGCCGAGGCCGAACGCCAGCTCCTCGCTGATCTCCACGCCGTGGAAGGCGAGGAGGTTGCGCAGCGCGGTCGAGCCGCAGTGGTGGCCGGGGGTGTGGGTGTAGCTCGGGACGAAGGGCATTGGGGCGGTCCTGATTCTGATTGACGTTGGAGGTTGGGGGAGGCAGGGGTCTTGTCGGGAGGCGCCCAACACCGCCTTCGGCGGTGAAATCGGGTGCCGCTTCGCGGCTTTGAACCACTCTGCGGAGCCGCTTCGCGAGGCACTCCCGACAAGACCCCTGCCTCCCAATATCCTGCGCGGCCGTGGAGAACCTCGATCTCAGGACGTTGCGCTTTATGCGGACTGCCGGCCACACGCCCGGCTTGGAGAAAGCTGCGAAGGGATTGGGGAAGGCTGGGAACAATGGCGGGGTCTGGGTTGCGGTTGGGGTCTTGCTGGCGGTGCTCGACGGCTCGAATCGGGGAGCTTGGTTGGTCTGCGCTGCGCTGGGGCCGGTTGCGATCGGACTCAACTATGTGGTCAAGCTGGTCGTCAGGCGGCCCCGGCCCGTGTTGGAGGGGCTGCCGCCGCTCGGAGGGGCGCCGAGCTCGCTGAGCTTTCCCTCGGCGCACGCGACCTCTTCGTTTGCCGTGGCCACGGCGATGACCCGGGTCGAGCCTTGGGGGGCGCTCGCCTTCTTGCTGGCCCTCGCCCTTTCCCTGGGTCGGCCCTATCTGGGCATGCACTATCCGTCCGATGTCCTCGCCGGCGCCGTGCTCGGCGTCGGCCTCGGCCTTCTGGTTCCGCTTTCGATATGACCGGCCAAGCCGCCCCCGGACGGGGAAGTGGGGGGCCATCCATATCTGATTCTTTGACCCCCCACGAGAGCAGAGGAGGCGGCGCTTTATGAAGGTCGGGATCGTCGGGCTGCCCAACGCGGGCAAGTCGACTCTCTTCAACGCCCTGACCAGGGGCGGGGCGCAGACCGGGGACTACCCGTTCACGACGATCGAGCCCAACGTCGCGATCGCCCAGGTGCCGGACGAGCGGCTGGCGAAGGTGGGCGAGACGGTGCGCAGCTCCGAGCTCGTGCCGGCGACGATCTCCTTCCACGACATCGCCGGCCTGGTAAAGGGCGCCTCGGAGGGGGAGGGGCTGGGCAACAAGTTCCTCGCCTCGATCCGCGAGACCGATGCGATCTGCCACGTCGTCCGCTGTCACGCCGATTCCGGCGTTCCCCACCCGGACGGTCGCGTCGACCCGCTTGCCGACATCGAGACGATCGAGACCGAGCTGGTGCTCTCGGACTACGACCAGGCCGAGCGGCGCCTCGACCGGGTTCGCAAGGGGGCGAAGTCGGGCGACCCCGAGGCGATCGCCGAGCGCGACTGGCTGGAGCTTGTGGTCGAGGCGCTCGCGGCCGGCAGGCCGGCCCGTTCGGCGCCCGTGCCCGACGCCGCTGCCCACGGCCCCGCCAACCTGCAGGCGCTGACCTCGAAGCCGATCCTCTACGTCGCCAACGTCGACGAGGGCGACGCCGACCCGCCCGAGGCGGTCTCCGCCCATGCCGCCGAGGTCGGCGCCGGCGTGGTCGCGGTCAGCGCCCGGATCGAGGGCGAGCTGGCCGAGCTCGACCCCGCCGAAGCGGAGGAGATGCGCGAGTCATACGGGGTCGAGGGGTCGGGGCTGACGCGACTGGTCCGCGCCGCCTACGACCTGCTCGACCTGATCACCTTCTTCACCGCCGGCGAGGACAAGGAAGCCGTCGCCCGCGAACTCGACCGCGGCGCCACCGCCTGGGATGCGGCGGGGACGATCCACACCGAGATCCAGGACGCCTTCGTCAAAGCCGAGGTGATCGGCTGGGAGGCCCTGGTCGAGTGCGGCGGCTACACCGCCGGCCGCGACCGCGGCCTGCTCCGCATCGAGGGCCGCGACTACGTCGTCCAGGACGGCGACGTGATCACCATCAAGGTCTAGTGTCCCTAGACGCCCGCAAACGCTGCGCATCTCGGGGTCCTCAGTTGTTCGGTCGGGTCACGCACTAAAAGTGCGCTCCCCTTCCTCACTCCCTGCGTCCCTCGACCTGCTTGGTTTGCGGGCGTCTAGGGTTTCCATATGGATCAGGGAGCGCGGTTCCCCGGGGTCGCCGAGAAGGCCGGCCACTACGAGAGCTTCTACATCAAGGCCTGCCGGCCCGGAGGGGGGCGGGGGATCTGGATCCGCCACACCGTCCACAAGCGACCCGGGGCCGAGCCGAACGCCTCGATCTGGTTCGTCCTCTTCGACCGCGAGGCCGAGGGGCCGCGGGCGACCAAGGTCACCGTGCCGGCGGCGGAGCTGTCGGCGCCCGCCGATGCGTGGGTCAAGGTGGACGGGGCCGAGATCGGGCCGGGCCGAGCTGTTGGCGCGGTCGACACCGACGCCGTCCAGGCCTCCTGGGCCCTCACGTTCTCCGGCGACGCCGAGCCCTGCAAGTACCTGCCCTCCGACCGCCTCTACGAGACCCGCCTGCCCAAAACCAAGTTCGTCGCGCCGTTCCCCAACGCCCGCTTCGACGGCACGCTGGAGATCGACGGCGAGACGATCGAGCTGAGCGGCTGGCCGGGGATGATCGGTCACAACTGGGGCACGGAGCACGCCGAGCGCTGGGTCTGGCTCGAGGGGACGGGTTTCGACGGCTCGCCCGACACCTACTTCGACGCCGGCGCCGCCAGGATCAAGCTCGGCCCCTGGACGACCCCCTGGGTGCCCTCCGGCATGCTGATGCTGGAAGGCAAGGCGCACCGCCTCGGCGGCTTCGGCCAGATCCGCGAGGCGAAGATCGAGGAGTCCGCCGGCGAGTGCAGCTTCGTCCTGCCGGGCAAGGACATAGTCGTCCGCGGCCACGTCTCAGCCCCGAAGAAGGACTTCGTAGGATGGGTCTACGCCGACCCCAAGGGCCCCGAGCACAACACGATCAACTGCTCGGTGGCCGACCTCGAGCTAGCGGTGGAACGCCCAGCTCTGCCACCCCTTCAGCTCTCATTGCCGGCGGGAGCGGCCTACGAGTTCGGCATGCGTGAGACGGGCCATGGCATCCCGGTCCAGCCGTACCCCGACGGCTGAGGAGAGGGGAGCGGGAGTCGCCTCGCCGATGCCTCGCGAAGCGGCCCCGGCAGGGTGACCCAAGCCGCGAAGCGGCGCCAGATTCCACCGCCGGAGGCGGTGGTCGGCACTCGGCGAGACGACTCCCGCTCCCCTACCCACCAACACCGCCGGGAGGAGCACCAGGCTTGCCTCCTCCCTTGCCACCGCCGGATGCCGGTTTGCCATTCACCAGCTTGCGGAATTCCATCCAGGTGCTGTAGCCGCCCAGCGCTGACTCCAGCTGATCGCCGCGGACCTTGGTCGTGCCGCCGGTCCCGATCAGCTTCGCTTCGACGATCCGGGGAGAGACGCCGCGCTTGGTGATCACTACCTGCTTCAAGCGCCCGTCGAGATAGGCGCCCAATCTGGAGCTGATCTCCGGACCGCTGAATTCGAGCTTCCAGTTGTGCAGGGGGCAGGCGCCGTCGTAGGGGTCGGGGACGCCCACCAGGTAGGGGATGGCCGGCCCGAAGAAGACGTTCTGGACGCTCTCGGTGTGGCCGCCGGAGCAGGCTGAGAAGTAGGTCTCGGCGATCTTGCCGCCGTACATCACGACCTGTCCCCGGGTCGCTTCGGAGGCTTCGTCGGTCGCAGCGGTCTCGCTCGACAGGCCCTCGTAGACCTGGCTGCGCGTGTCGTCGTAGAGGTCGAATCCGTTGCCGCCGACGGCGCCGGTGAGGGCGAACGAGCGCGCGGCGACCGCCTGCGCTCGCAGCGCCGCCTGCGGCCAGGAGGGCGGCGACTCGTTGGGAACGACGCCTTTGACGTACTGGTCGACGGGAAGCGCGTTGACGGCGTTGAGCGAGCCGGCGTCGCTTTCGGTCGGCACCACCTCGAGCGCGCCGCGGAACGGCTTGCCCTCGATCGTGACTGTCCCGCGCCCGGCGGCCCGCAGGGTGTGCCCGCAGTTGGCGATCGCCCGCCCGCCGGAGCTACGCAGCCTGACGCTCGAGCCGACCCGGTGCGCCGCGTAGGCGCGGCCCGGGTCCAGCGCCTGCCCGCAGGCGCCGTCGGCGCCGCTGAAGCCGACGTCGCCGGCGGAGACGTCGAGCAGGACGCGGACGATCCGCGGGCCGCCGAGGGCGCCGATCGTCGTCCCCGAGTAGTAGTGGGCGAGGATGAAGCGGTAGCCCTTGCCGTGGTTGGCGTAGCCGTAGGCGCCGTACTGGCTCATCCCCACTCCGTGGCCGAATCCGTGGCCGTGCACGTCCCAGCGCACCCCGGCTTGGGCGCCGGAAGGCAGCGCAAGGAAGAGCAGGAGGGCAGCAAGGCGGATCCGCATCGGTTCGGTCAACAGATTCGCGAAGGACAAGTCGCGGCCTGCACGCTCAGTTGAAGCATTTGCCCCTCGATAGGGAGGACAAAGCTTCAATATGCCGCCGAGCATCTACTCTGGGTACATGGCGACGCAGACGGTGCAAGCGGTCGACCACGAGCTTCTTGCCGCGGGCGAGTGGGCGACGACGGGTGAGTGGGGCGAGGTCGAGAGCCCCTACGACGGGACCGTCGTCGGCCGGGTTGCGCTCGGCGACGCTGGGCTCGTCGACCGCTGTGCGATCGCCGCGCGCGCCGCCTTCGAGTCGGGCGAGCTCCCCCAGCACGAGCGCGCCGCCGTCCTCGACCGCGCCGCCGGGATAGCGGGCGAACGGCTCGACGACCTGGCGCTGACCATCGCCGCCGAGGCAGGCAAGCCGCTGAAGACGGCACGTGCCGAGGCAGAACGCTGCATCGACACGCTCACCTTCTCCGCGGTCGAGGCACGCAAGCTGAGCGGCGGCACCGTGCCGATGGAGGCGTCGGCGTCGGGCGCCGGCAAGCTCGGCGTGATGATGCGCGTCCCCTACGGCGTCGTCGGCGCGATCAGCCCCTTCAACTTCCCGCTCAACCTCGTCGCCCACAAGCTCGGCCCGGCGCTCGCCGCCGGCAACGCGGTCGTCCTCAAGCCGGCCGGGCAGACGCCGATCTCGGCGCTGAAGCTGGCCGCGATCCTGCTCGACGCCGGCCTGCCGCAGGGCTGGCTCAGCGTCGTTCCCGGCCCCGGCTCGAAGGTCGGCAACGCGATCGTCGAGCACGAGCTGACCGGGGCGCTCAGCTTCACCGGCTCGGCCAAGGTGGGCTGGGACATCCGCAGCCGCGTCCCCCACAAGAAGGTCAACCTCGAGCTCGGCTCGAACGCGCCGCTGATCGTCCACTCCGACGGCGACTGGGAGACGGCGGCCGACAAAGCCAAGCTGCACGCCTTCTCGCACGCCGGGCAGAGCTGCATCTCGATCCAGCGCATCCTCGTCCACGAGGACGTCGCCGACGCCTTCACCGAGCGGCTCGTCGCCAACGCCGAGGCCCTGCGCGTCGGCGATCCGCTCGATCCCGACACCGACGTCGGTCCGCTGATCTCCTCCGGCGACCGCGACCGGGTCAAGCAGTGGGTCGGGGAGGCGGTGGCCGAAGGGGCCGAGCTGCTGACCGGCGGCGAGCTGGTCGACGGCGGTCGCTGCCTCGCCCCGACCCTGCTCGGCGGCCCGCCGCGCGAGGCCAAGGTCTGGTGCGAGGAGATCTTCGGCCCGGTGGCGACGATCGACCGCTATACCGACTTCGACGAAGCGCTGCGGATGGCCAACGACTCCAAGTTCGGCCTCCAGGCCGGCGTCTTCACCCGCGACATGGGCCGCGGCCTCGAGGCCGCGCGCACGCTCGAGTTCGGCGGCGTCCTGATCAACGAGGTCCCCACCTTCCGCGCCGACCAGCAGCCCTACGGCGGCGTCAAGGACTCAGGCAACACCCGCGAGGGCCCGGCTTTCGCCGTGCTGGAGCTGACCGAGGAGCGCTTCGTCACCTTGCAAGGCTGATGCTCTGTCCCTTTTTATCGAACTTATTGGAATCTGCGGTAAGAACGCTAAGTTCAGGAAAGCTCTGTTGAGATGGATCCCTTTGAGAATCCGTTCTCGCCTGGGGGCCGCTACCTCTCCGCCGGCCTTCGTCGGCCGTGACGATCTTGTAGCCAACTATCGAGTGGCGCTACGCCGTACCGTCTCTGAACGCCCAGGGAAGAGCATCATGCCTATCGGCCTGCGGGGTGTGGGAAAGACGGTTTTGCTCAACCGGTTTGATCAGATGGCGCAGGAAGTGATTGGTGAGTGCGTTCATAGAGGCTGCGGAGACCGGAGACTTTGAGCACCCTCCTGGCTGCGCGTCTTCGGTCGGTGCTGCTGGAGTTGGATCGAGGCTCGGTGTCAGGGGCCGTCAAACGCGCCCTGGGAACGCTCAAGTCGTTCTCCTACAACCTGCCCGACGGAATTTCAATCGCACTCAACGTGGATGCGATCGCCGGAAGCGCAGATTCCGGTGTCCTCGCCGAGGACACCACCGACCTGCTTGTCGCAGCGGGGGAAGCGGCGAAGGACCGTGAGCGAGGCTTCTTGATTGCAATCGACGAGGTTCAGTATCTGGCTGCAAACGAGCTCGCGGCATTGATCACGGCGATCCATCGAACGGTTCAGCTCGGGCTTCCGGTGATCCTGGTGGGGCTGGTCTTCCACAGCTCCCAGGCTTGGCAGGAAACGCGAAGTCCTCGCTGAGAAGAGATACCTCGCCGCCATGGCCGAACTTGGCCCGGGACCGCATAGATCCGGCGACATCGCCGCCAAGCTCGAGGTGAAGGTGGAGAGCGTCGCCCCTAGGCGTTCGAGCTTGATTCAGAAGGGAATGGTGTGCAGCCCAGCCCACGGGGACACCGCCTTTACGGTTCCTATGTTCGACGATTTTCTTCGTCGCACTCCCCCGGATTAGCGGGAGTGCCTGTCAGGCTACTCATGTGGCCGCGCCATGCGCCGATGGTCTAGGGCCTTCTCGAGCACAGATGGCTCTACGCCTTGCTCCAAGGCGACCTCGCGCAGGGAGCGCCCCGACTCGGCCGCCGTCTTGACGATGTCCGCGGCGCGGTCGTAGCCGATGTGGGGGTTGAGCGCGGTGACCGTGACCAGAGTTGCCTCGACGTGGCGCTTGGCCATCTCCTCGTTGGCCTCGATCCCGGCGACGCATTTCTCGTTCAGCAGGCGTGAGGCGGAGGCGAGCAGCTTGATCGAGTCGAGCAGGTTGCGGGCGATCAGCGGCACCCGCACGTTGAGCTCGAACTGGCCCTGGCTGCCGGCGACGGTGATCGCCGCGTCGTTGCCGATCACCTGGGCGGCGACCTGGATCACGACCTCGGGAATGACCGGGTTGACCTTGCCGGGCATGATCGAGGAGCCCTTCTGCAGCTCGGGCAGGCGCAGCTCGGCGAGGCCGGCGCGCGGGCCGGAGCCCATCAGGGCGAGGTCGTTGGCGATCTTGTTGAGCGAGACGGCGTAGACCTTGAGCGCGCCGGAGAGCTCGACCAGCGCGTCGCGGTTGCCCTGCGCCTCGAAAGGGTCGAGCGGCGCGGAGATCGTCAGGCCGGTGTCCTCGGCCAGCTTCTCGCGCACCTTGGCGGCGAACTCGGGATGCGTGTTGAGGCCGGTTCCGGTCGCGGTGCCGCCGAGCGGGACCTGGCCGACGCGCCGCAGCGTCCCCTCGACCCGCTGGATGCCGAGCCGGACCTGCGCCGTGTAGCCGCCGAACTCCTGCCCCAGGGTCACCGGCACCGCGTCCATCAGGTGGGTGCGACCCGCCTTGACCACGTCGGCGAAGCGCTCGGCCTTCCCGGCCAGCGCCTCCTGCAAGCCCTCCATCGCCGGCAGCAGGTCATGGGTCACCTCGTCGAGCGCCGCCAGGTGCACGGCCGAAGGGAAGACGTCGTTGGAGGACTGGCCCATGTTGACGTGATCGTTGGCGTGCGCCGGCTCGCCGGCGAGCTTGGCGAGCACCTCGTTGGCGTTCATGTTCGAGGAGGTGCCCGACCCGGTCTGGAAGACGTCGACGGGGAACTGGTCGTCGTGCTCCCCGGCGGCGACCGCGTCGCCGGCGTCGGCGATCGCCGCGGCGAGGCCGCTGTCGAGCTCGCCCAGCTCGCCGTTGACCCGCGCCGCGGCGCCCTTCAGCCGGCCCAGCCAGCGGATGACCGGAACGGGCACGCGCTCGCCCGATACGGGGAAGTTCTCAACGGCTTTCATCGTCTCGCCACCCCAGAGCTGCTCAGGCATGTGTCTCCTTGATCGCGGCCGCTGCAAACCGGCGCATCTCGGCGTCCTCGGTCGCTCGGATCGGGTCACGCACTAACAGTGCGCTCCCCTCACCTCGCTCCCTGCGTCCACCGACCTGCTTGGTTTTCACGGCCGTGCGTAGTTCAACCATGTTCATTGCCGGCAGAGTATCCGGCCCGGTATGCCCGATAGAAGGCCCGGGGCAGCGGCCTGTCGCCGGGGCTGTAGCGGGCGGCGGCGGAGAGGCGTCGGATCAGCTCTGCGTGGATCCCCGCGGTCCCGCCGGCACCCCGTTGCGCGGCGCCGAGCAGGTAGCCGAGCCGCAGGTTCGCGTCGCCGCCCGGATTCGCTCGCGCCTCGGCGTTGAGCTTGGTGGTGGCGGTCAGCATCGCTTCGCCGACCGTCGCCAGGTCGCCACCGGTCTGGTTCTCTGCCAGGCATTCGGAGATGAGCACCCCGTCCCGACCATGATGGAAATAGAACGCGGGCCCTTCGAGGCAGGCGCCGGGAGTCGAATCGCCCGGGCCCCCGCAGCCTCCCATGGCAATCAAGCTGGCGACGAAGGCGAGCAGTAGCGGGCGGCGCATGCGCTGCATCCTATGAACCCGTTCCGGTAGGGCTGGAACGTCTTGTACTTTTTCGCTGAGGCAAGCGGGCGACAGCCCAACCTCGATTCACCGAAAAAGTTAAGTGGAAGCCCTACCGGAACGGGTTCTAATCACCGCGTGCCGACACCCCGCCGGACTGGACGACCGAGACGCCGCCGACCGGCCCACGCCGATAGTTCGGAGCGGGTTGCCGCGGTTGTGCGGGGATTTCTTCGTGACTGACCGGGAAGACCTCGACCCATTCGGCGAGCTGGAACATCGGCGCCGGCGCGTGTTCCCAGGAGAGGTGCAGGTGGTTGCCGCAGCCGTGGCCGGCGTCCCCTTCGTAGCCGACCCAGCGGAAGGGCGGCCGGGGCTCGTTCTGGACCGGCTCGGCCCAGTGCGCGAGCCGGGTGATGGGAGCCCAGCTCGCGTCGCATTTTCCGGGCGTCCCGTTCAGCGGCACGAGGTCGACGGCGAGACCGTTGTAGTGGTCGGAACCCCTGACGTGGCACTGGTGGCAGCCGACGTGTTCGCCGTTCGGCAGCGGACCGGAGTAGCCGTCGGTGACGTAGATCGGGAAGTGGGCGGCGAGCCAGCGCAGGTCGGGCACGATGCGGCGGTCGACCATGTCGCCTTCTTCGTGGGGAACCGCGGCGGGGATCGGGACGATTTCCCCGCTGGCGTGGATCAGCCGGGTGGGAATCGGCGCGGCGTCTGCCCGAGCGGCTACGCAGCAGATTGCGGCAACGACGGCGATCAGGGCGGTTCGTCTTGGCACGTTTCGCCTATCGGCTGTTTTGGGCGATTCCGCAAGCCTGGATGACCGATTCCAGAATTCCGGCGCCCGCGGGGGCGCGACTGGCCAAGCTGGGCGCCGCACGCCGACGAGCGAATAGCAGAGCTATTCGTGAGGAGGTGGTGGTGATCCAGCGCCGCGCCAGGCGCGTCACCCGTGGGTGCCGGAATTGGAATCGTTCATCTAGGGTTGCCCCCATGCCGACCGTGCGCGAGGCCAGCTTCGACCTCTTTCGTGCCCAGGGGATGACGACCATCTTCGGCAACCCGGGATCGACCGAGCTGCCGATGCTCGCCGACTTCCCCGGCGATTTCCGCTTCGTGCTCGGCCTGCACGAGGCCGTGGTGGTCGGGATGGCCGACGGCTATGCCCAGGCCTCCGGCCGCACGGCGATCGCCAACCTCCACACCGCGCCCGGGGTCGGCAACGCGATGGGGGCGATCTTCAACGCCCAGGCCAACCACACGCCGCTTCTGGTAACCGCCGGCCAGCAGACGCGCGCGCAGATGACCCTGCAGGCGAACCTGACCAACCGCGATGCGATCCGCATGCCCCACCCGCTGGTCAAGTGGGCCTACGAGCCGCCGCGCGCCGAGGACGTGCCGCTCGCCCTCGCCCGCGGCGCCCACCTCGCCTCGCTGCCGCCGCAGGGCCCCGTCTTCGTCTCGCTGCCGATGGACGACTGGTACGCCGAGGTCGACGAGGCCGACGTGAGCGAGGCGATCGGCCGCACGGTGACCGGCCGCGCCGTCGCCGCCCCCGAGGTTGTGCGGACGCTCGCCGAGCGGCTCGACGCCGCTACCAACCCGGTCTTCGTCGCCGGCCCGGACATCGATGCGAGCGGCGGCTGGGATGCGGCGGTGGCCCTGGCCGAGCGCCAGCGCCTGCCCGTCTGGGCGACGCCCGCCCCCGGGGGCGGCAAGCTCGGCTTCCCCGAGGGCCATCCCAACTTCCGCGGCGTGCTGCCGCCGGCGATCGGGCCGGTCGGCCAGACCCTCGAGGGCCACGACCTGATCCTCGTCGCCGGCAGCTCGGTCTTCCCCTACTACCCCCATATCGCCGGCCCGCTGCTTCCTCAGGGGGCGAAGCTGGTCGCGATCACCAGCGACCCCGACGAGGCCGCCCGGGCGCCGATGGGCGACGCGATCGTCGCCGACGTGAAGCTGACCCTGGAGGCGCTGCTGGAGAGGGTGCCCGAGTCCTCGCGCCCGGTGCCGGAGCCGAACCCCGGCCCCAGCGAAATCCCCGCCGAGGACCCGCTCAACTCCTCCACGGTCCACTCCGCCCTGGGCGAGGTCTTCCCCGAGGACGGCATCGTCGTGCTCGAGTCCCCCTCCAGCACCCTCGCGCTGCGCAACCAGCTGCGCCTCTCCCAGCCCGGCAGCTACTACTTCAGCGCCGGCGGCGGGCTCGGCTTCGGCCTCCCCGCCGCTGTCGGCGTGCAGCTCGCCCAGCCCGACAGACCGGTCGTCTGCGTGATCGGCGAGGGCTCCGTGCAGTACGCGGTCAGCGCCTTCTGGAGCGCCGTCGCCTACGACGTGCCGGTCACCTTCCTCGTTCTGCGCAACTCCGAGTACGCGATCCTCAAGTGGTTCGCCGAGGTCGAGTCGGTGCAGGGCGCGCCCGGCCTCGACCTGCCCGCGCTCGACGTCGCCGCGGTCGCCGCCGGCTACGGCGTCTCGACCCAGGTGGCGAGCGGCCGCGACGAGGTCCGCGACGCGCTCGCCAAGGCCCTCGCCTCCTCGCGACCGGAGCTGGTCGAAGTCCCGGTGCAGCCCGGCATGTCACTTTTCTAGGAAGATCCCGCGCGTGACCGCCGCCGCCACTGACTGCGCCCCCGAGTCGCTGGCGCAAGGCACGGCGCAGCCGCTGCGCGGCGAGCTCGAGGCGCTGCTCGGCGCCGACCGCGTGCTCGGCCGGGCGAGCGACATCGTCCGCTACGCCTCTGACGCCAGCCCCTACCGGCTGCTGCCCCGGGCGGTGGTGATGGCGCACGACGCCGGCGACGTCGCCAGGACCCTCGCCTACGGTCGCGCCAACGGGATCCCGGTCGTCTTCCGCGCCGGCGGCACCAGCCTCAACGGTCAGGGCCAGAGCGACGGAATCCTGGTCGACGTGCGGCGCCACTTTGGCGGCATCGCGGTCGAGGAGGACGGCGCGCTGGCACGGGTCAAGCCCGGCATCGTGCTCGGTCACGCCAACAAGGTGCTCGCCCCCTACGGCCGCAAGCTCGGTCCCGACCCGGCCAGCACCGACATCGCCACGGTCGGCGGCGTGATCGCCAACAACTCGGGCGGGATGCGCTGCGGCACGACCAGGGACTCCTACTCGACCGTGCGCTCGCTGACCTTCGTCCTGCCGTCGGGGACGACGATCGACACCGCCGCCCCCGGCGCGGCCGAGCGCTTCGCCGCCGAGGAGCCGGAGCTGGCCGAGGGCCTGGCCGCGATCCGCGAGGAGATCCGCGCCGACGTCGAGCTGAGCGAGCGCATCCGGCGCAAGTTCGCGATCAAGAACACGACCGGCTACCGGCTCTGCGCCTTCCTCGACGCCGACGAGCCGCTGGAGATCTTCCGCCGCCTCCTCGTCGGCTCGGAGGGGACGCTCGGCTTCGTCGCCGAGGCGGTCTTCGAGACGGCGCCGCAGCCGGCGCACACGACCACCGCCTGGATCCACTTCCCCGGCATCGACGCGGCGATCGCCCCCGTGCGCGACCTGGTGGCGAGCGGCGCCACCGCGGTCGAGCTGATGGTCGCCCCGGCGCTGATCGTCGCCGCCTACAACATGGTCGGCGCGCCCGAGGAGTGGAAGGAGCTGCCGCCCGAGTCGGCCGTCCTGTTGGTCGAGTTCGGCGCCGAGACCGACGCGGAGCTGGACGACTACGTCGCCAGGGCGGGGGAAGTCCTCGCCGCGCACGAGACGATCCGGCCGATCGAGTTCACCCGCGACGCCGAGCAGATCGAGCTCGCCTGGCGGGTGCGCGAGGGCCTGCACGGCCTGGTCGGGCGGGTGCGGGCGCCGGGAACGGCGCTGATCGTCGAGGACGTCTGCGTGCCGCCGGAGCGGATCGCCGAGGGCGCCCGCGACCTGCAGGCGCTGCTCGGCGAGCACGGCTTCCTTCCCGGCGTCGCCGGCCACGCCTCCGCCGGCAACCTGCACTTCATGCTCACCCCCGACTTCGCCAAGCAGGAGGACCTGGAGCGCTACGAGTCCTTCATGGCCAAGCTGGTCGAGCTGATCGTCGGCAGGTACGACGGCTCGCTCAAGGCCGAGCACGGCACCGGGATCAACATGGCCCCTTACGTGGAGCGCGAGTGGGGCGAGAAGGCGACCGAGCTGATGTGGCGGGTGAAGCGGCTCGCCGACCCCGACGGCGTGCTCGCGCCGGGCGTCGTCCTCAACCGCGACCCCGGGGCCCACCTGCGCAACCTGAAAACGACGCCGGAGATCGAGCAGGAGGCAGCACCTTGCGTCGAGTGCGGCTTCTGCGAGCCGGTCTGTCCGAGCCGCAACCTGACGACGACGCCGCGGCAGCGGATCGTCCTGCGCCGCGAGATCGCCCGCCAGCCCGAGGGGTCGCCGCTGCGGGCGGCGCTCGAGCGGGAGTACTCCTACGACGGGCTCGACACCTGCGCCGCCGACGGCTCCTGCCGCCTCGCGTGTCCGCTCGGGATCGACACCGGCAAGCTCGTAAAGGAGCTGCGCGAGGAGAGGCACTCGCCTCGAGCCGAAGCGCTGGCCCTGCGCGGCGCGAAGAGCTGGGGCAGCGTCGAAAGGGCGTCGCGCGCGGCGCTGCGGATCGGCGGCCCTGCGGCCCGCCGCACCAAGCGCGGCGCCGGCCTTCCTCCCGCGGGGCACGGAAAGCTGCCGGCGACCGAGCGCCAGAACGCCACGGCCGTCTACATCCCAAGCTGCACCAACCGTATCTTCGCCAGCCCCACCGCCGATGGGCCGAAAAGTCGACTCCGGGTAGACATTTCGGCCCATCGGCGGAGTTTGGCCGGAGCGATGGTGGAGGTCTCGGCTCGGGCCGGGTTGCCGGTTTGGATCCCGGGGGAAGTGGCGGGGTCCTGCTGCGGCCTGCCCTGGAGCTCGAAAGGTTTTGGCGACGCCCAGCGCAACAAGGCCAACGAGATGGTCGAGCTGCTCTGGCGCTGGAGCGGCGAGGGCGAGCTGCCGGTCCTGATCGACGCCGCCTCCTGCACCCACGCGATCGTCGAGCCTGGCGAGGGGGTGCTCGACGAGGAGAACACAGCCCGTCTCGCCGGCCTCACGATCCTCGACTCGGTTGCCTGGGCCCACGATCGCCTGCTGCCGCGGTTGGAGGTGGTCCGCAAGGTCGGCTCGGCCACCGTCCATCCGACCTGCGCGACCCGCCAGATGGGCCTCGTCCCGCGCCTGCACAGCCTCGCCGAGGCTCTCGCCGAAGACGTCTACGTCGCCCCTTCGGCGACCTGCTGCGGCTTCGCCGGCGACCGCGGCTTCAGCCACCCGGAGCTGACGGCGGCGGCGACCGCCGAGCAGGCGGCGGAGCTGGCGGGCCGCGAGTTCGACGCCCACCTCTCCAGCAACCGCACCTGCGAGATCGGCCTCACCCGCGCCACCGGCGAGAGCTACGAGTCCTTCGTCTTCCTACTCGAGGAGTTGACCCGCTGACGATTGGTCGATTGATCCCACCAGAGGGGGGTCAATGCATCAATCGCGCGCCGCGGCCACCGCGGCGCCCTGCTCGTCGGCTTCGGCCTCGACCTCGCGAATCGTCGCGGTCATCGCCGCGTCGCGTTCGAAGCGGCGGTCGAGCAGCGGGTTGAGGATGCCGCGTAGGGCGGAGACGTAGCGCCACCACTTGGGCGCGAAGATCCGCGGCGCCCGTTCTTCGATCCCGCGCACGACGGCCGCGCCGGCCTCGTCGGGCCCGATCCGCCTGCGCAGGAACTCGGGCAGGTTCTGCTGCATGCGGTCGCCGTTGTTCTCGAAGGCGTCCTGGACCAGCTTGGTGTCGACCCAGCCGAAGTAGGCGACGCTCGCGCTCGCGCCCAGCGGCATCAGCTCGGCGCGCAGCGACCGGCCCAGCGACTCGACCCCGGACTTCGCCACCGCGTAGGGACTGTTGAGGACGCCGTTGACGAAGGCGTAGACGGAGGAGGTGACGACGACGTGGCCGCGGCGCTCGACGATCTGCGGCAGCGCCGCCCGCACCGTGCGCCAGACGCCGAGCATGTCGACCTCGAAGACCCGCTCCCATTCCTCGCTGCCGATCCCCCGCACCGTCGCCATCTTCGTCTGGGCGATGCCCGCGTTGGCGACGACGACGTCGAGACCGCCGAAGCGCTCGACCGTCTCGGCGACGGCGGCCTGCATCGCCCCGTGGTCGGTGACGTCGGCGGCGATTCCGATCGCCCGCTCGCCGATCCGCTCGGCCGCCTCGCGAGCCTCGCCGGCGTCGAGGTCGACGACGGCGACCGAGCCGCCGCGCATATGGATCTGGCGCGCCGTCTCGAAGCCGATTCCCTTGGCGGCGCCGGTGACCAGCGCCACCTTTCCGTTGAGGTCGAAGACCGGGGGCATGGGTCGAGCAGACTAACCACTCCTAGAATCACCTGCCCATGCCCGGCTTCAAGCCAGTCGACCCCAAGCAGCCCTTCCCCGAGCTCGAGGAGCGTGTGCTGGCGCGCTGGCGCGAGCGCGGCGTCTTCGCCCGCTCGCTGGCCAACCGCGAGGGGGCCGAGGTCTGGAGCTTCTACGAGGGGCCGCCGACCGCGAACGGCCGCCCCGGCTCCCACCACGTCCTCTCGCGCGTCTTCAAGGACGTCTACCCGCGCTACAGGACGATGCGCGGCTACCGCGTGCCGCGCAAGGCCGGCTGGGACTGCCACGGCCTGCCGGTCGAGCTCGAGGTCGAAAAAGAGCTGGGGATCTCCTCCAAGCAGGAGATCGAGGCGTACGGGATCGCCGAGTTCAACGCGCGCTGCCGCGCCTCGGTGTTCGAGTACGTCGAGGAGTGGAACCGGCTGACCGAGCGGATCGGCTTCTGGATCGACCTCGATGACCCCTACGTCACGCTCGAGGACGACTACATCGAGTCGGTCTGGTGGTCGCTGCGCAGGCTCTGGGACGACGGCCGCCTCTACGAGGGGCACAAGGTCGTTCCCTACTGCCCGCGCTGCGGCACCGCGCTCTCCTCGCACGAGGTCGCGCTCGGCTACCAGGACGTCGAGGACCCGTCCATATATGTGCGTTTCCCGTTGCTCACCGAGGACGGCAGCGAGGCGGGCGAGTCGTTGCTCGTCTGGACGACGACGCCCTGGACGCTGCCGGGCAACGAAGCGGTTGCGGTCGCCACGGACGTCACCTATGTGCGGGCGAAAATCGGTGGGGAGGTGCTGATCTTGGCCGAGCCCCTGGTCGAACGGGTGCTCGGCGAGAAGGCGGAGGTTCTCGATCGTCTGCTGGGCTCACAGCTCGTCGGCCGCAGCTACCGCGGCCCGGTCTTCGAGCTGAGCGATCGCGAGCCCGGCGGCTTCCCGGTGATCGGCGGCGAGTTCGTCACCACCGAGGACGGCACCGGCCTCGTCCACATCGCTCCGGCCTTCGGGGAGGACGACTATGCGGTCGCCGCGGAAAACGAGCTGTTCGACCCGACCGACCACGGCAGCCTCTACAACCCGGTCGGCCTCGACGGCCGCTTCGACAGGCGGGTCGCCGGCTTCGAGGAGAAATTCGTCAAGGACCCCGAGGTCACCCGCGCGCTGATCGACGATCTCGACAAGCGCGGCCTGCTCTTCCGCGAGCAGGTCTACGAGCACGCCTACCCGCACTGCTGGCGCTGCGGCACGCCGCTGCTCTACTACGCCAAGTCGAGCTGGTATGTCGCGACTTCGAAATCGCGCGACGCCCTCCTCGCAAACAACGAGGCGATCGGCTGGCATCCCGAGCACATCAAGCACGGGCGCTTCGGCAAATGGCTCGAGAACAACGTCGACTGGGCGCTCTCGCGCGACCGCTACTGGGGGACGCCGTTGCCGATCTGGGAGTGCGCCGCGGCGGGCTGCGACGGCCGCTTCTGCGCCGGCTCGGTCGCCGAGCTGCGCGAGCGCGCCGGCGCCGAGGTCCCGGACGACCTGCACCGCCCCCACATCGACGCGGTGACGGTCGAGTGCGAGAAGTGCGGCGGTGAGATGCGCCGGGTCGAGTCGGTGATCGACACC
>Ga0157375_10000185_pt1 | contig 58274 bp, 47 predicted proteins | sample M35metaG_FD_115311 | JGI IMG/M metagenome (GOLD analysis project Ga0157375, IMG submission 115311) | Miscanthus rhizosphere microbial communities from Kellogg Biological Station, Michigan, USA - M3-5 metaG | ecosystem: Host-associated > Plants > Roots > Rhizosphere > Soil | place: USA: Michigan...
AACGATCCGCGCTTTCAGGGCGAGAACTTCGACGCCAACATGCGCACGGCGTCGATCGTGCGCGACATCGCCGCGAAGCATGACGCGACGCCGGCCACGATCGCGCTCGCGTGGCTGCTGCACAAAGGCGGCGACATCGTTCCGATTCCAGGCACGAAGCGGCGGAAGTATCTCGAAGAGAATGCCGCCGCCGCGTCGATCACGTTGAGCGCCGAGGAGATCGCCACGCTCGATGACGCGCTGCGTCCCGATGCCATCGCCGGTCCGCGCTACAGCGCGAACAACCAGCGCTGGATCGACCGCTAGGCGACGCGATCGCGCGCTGGCTCGGAACGCCGCGCGTGTTCATCCAGCGCGGCGTCGCGAAAGCATGCGCCGCACAGCAAACGGCCGCCGACGCCAACCGCGGCGCCGAGGTGAAAGCAAGACTCGCAGCGGATCATCGATGGCCGGCGCGAGGCGGAGAGAAGCGGAAGGGGAAAGTTGGCTGGTCTGCCCATGGTGGTATCTCCGTATCGGGGAGGGACTAACCCAAGCGCGATGCCACGCGTTTTCAGGGTAGAACGCGCGTTTTGTGGGTCAGGATGACGCGAGGTTTGGGTCGGGGTGGGGCTGGATGACGCGCGCAGCGCCGTAGCGCCGGCGGCCCGCCGGCTGGACCGCCGCCGGCTCGGCGGCACGTGTACGCGAACTGCCAGCGAGCCGCTGGCGGTACAGCCGACGAGCCGTCGGCGCTACGATCGCAGCCGATTTTCTCGCTCCAACAACGCTTCAAGTTCCATCACGCGCCGCGCGTCGAGATACTCCTTTGCCATTTCGGCGAAGAGGAGCTCGACTCCGGCGCGATGCCGTCGGAAGAGTGCCGCGGGAGGCGCTAAGCCGTTCGCGCGCAGCGCATTGATCAGCGATAGCGCGGACGAATCGGCAGGAAGCCGTTGCGGCAGATCGGCGAGCGATGGCGCATCGATGTACGCGTGATGCGCGCCGAGGATTCGACGTCGCGTGCGGTTTTTCGACGCGATCGTTTCCACGACTCTGCTTCTCTCCTCGGGTAAAAAGTAGATCGCGCGAACGGAATCGCGCGTCTGGCCGATGCGGTGCGCGCGTCCGTTGCGCTGATCGAGCTTCACCGGATTCCAGGGGATGTCGTAGTGCACGACCACGCCCGCGCGCTGCAGGTTCAATCCCTCGGACGCGAGATCCGTGGCCACGACGCGGTCGATCGTGCCGCGTCGGAAGGCGTCGATCGCGCCGGTGCCGTCGCGCGCAGTTGCGAGTCCGCAGCGCAGACGGCGCGCGAGCGATCGTGCTGTGGCCGCGGCGCCGGTGAAGATGAGCGTCGGATCGTCGTACAGCACGGATTCAAGTAACGCCGCCTTTGTGTCTTCCGCGCGTTCGATGATCGATCGGATGCAAGTCAGGCGAGACATCTCCTCGCGAACGGCGGATGCGTCGAAGCCGTCCGCTGGCGCGATCAAGTCCCAGAACAGGATCTGCTGAAACGCGTCCGCATCCTCCTCGGCGGCGAACGCATTGCGATAGTCGCGCCGCGACAGCGCGCGGCCGCTTTCGATCACGCGCTCGTAGAAGCGGAATTGGCGCCGCACCGATTCGAGCATCGCGGCGGGACTCGACTCCAGGCGCCGCCATAGAAACTGGCGCAGCAGCGGTGCGCTCGTGCTGAGTGGGAACTGCAGCGCGTCGACCGGCGCGTCGGCGATGGGATGGCGGACCACGCGCCGTTCCAGCGAGCCGAAGTACAGCTCGGGCGGCAGTACGTCGCGTTCGCGGCGGATTACGAGTTCGCGCACGATGACGTCAAGCGCAGGTCCGTCGCGGATGGCAAACGCATCGTCGATCGACGCCACGCCGCAGAGGCGCAGCGCGTCATCGGCGGCGATGAGCGAGACGAGCGCGAGGAGGTCGTCGGCCCCGTTACAGATCGGCGTTGCGGTGACGAGCAGGAGTCGCGATCCGATCGAACGCCGCGCCAGCGCGCACCAGCGCTGCGTTCGACGATTGCGGAAGGCGTGCGCCTCGTCGACGACGATGAAGCGATCGCCGTCGCCGAGGGATGGATCGGTTGCGAGTGAGTCGTGCGTGATGACCTTCGCGTCGATGTCGAAGTCGCAGAGCGTGTCGCGCCACTGCGCGACGAGCGACGCGGGGACGACGATCTCGATGTGACTTCCTCGGCACTGCAGATCGGCGGCGACTCGTGCGGCCACGTACGACTTGCCGAGGCCGACGTCGTCGGCGAGGATCGCGCCGCCGTGGCGGGCGATGAGGGCCAGCACGCGAGCCACCGCTTCGCGCTGGTGCGGCGCGGGGTCAGGCATCGCCGTCTATGCCGAGGCGCTTGCGAAGGAACGAGGCGAGCTGCGCGTGCTCGGAGGGCGAGACGCCGTAGAGCGAGGCGACGGCGAGGTCGATTTCCTCGCAAGCTCGTTCCGGATGCCGCCGCGCGCGGCGGGCGGCGCGGAGTAGACGAATCCACGAATCGCTGGCGGGTGCGACCTTCGGCAGCGGAATGCGCGCGACCGTTCGCCCGAAATAACGGAAGTAGAAATCCTTGGCGCGTTCGGCGATGGCGATGGTCAATACATTGACGATCGTTGAATTCAGCAGCGCGGCCAGTACGTGCGCTTCTTCGATCGTTGTGGCGTCGAGTGAATAGAGCGTCTGGTTCGGGACGAGCGGGATGTTGCGCTCGCCGAGGCGGATGGAGTCTTCGAGGACGGCAGCGCAGAAACCGCGCGAGAGATCCTTCCAGACGACCTTGATGCCGACGTGCTCGGGGCGCACGTACTTCAGGCGGAGCGTTTCGACGTCGATGCCGCGCGCTTCGCAGAGGCGTTCGACCCAGCGCGGCGGTTTGCGCCAGCCGCCGGCGGGCGGCCAGAGCATCCACGGAGGATCGGCGATGGTCCAGCGGCGCACGTCGCGTCCGCGCACGCAGCGGCAGACGGAGGTCAGCGGGATGTGCAGGCCATCCGTCGTCTCGACCGCGTTTGCGCGGACGCGCTTCACGTCGAGAAAGAAGGCGCCGTTGTCGCCGGTCTTCACGCCCATGATCGGCACGCGGCCGAGCGTTTCGGCGAGGGGTGAATGCGTGGCGTGGATGCGAGAGACGATTGCGTGCACGTCCGGCGGCAGCAGCGACCACTCCGTACCGCCGAGCGTCAGCGCGCCGTTTGGGAGCACGAACGATTCGCCGGCCGAAGTGATGGAGATGTTTGGCGGCGGAGTTCCGTTGCGGTGGCCGAGCGTGATGCCGAGCGGGAAGGTGTCGGCGTCGAAATGGCGATGTGCGTCGGACGACCAGTCGTCGAGAGCGACGATGTTCGCGGCCGTCGAAGCGTGCTTGCGCAGGCCAGCGGCGTAGCCGGCGTTGAGCAGCTTCGACGGAACGAGCAGCGACATCACGCCGTCCGGCGCGGCCAGCGCCAGCGAGCGCTCGACGAAGGCGATCGACAGATCGGGCTGATGGAAGGCCACGCCGCGCGCGCCGTTGTTTCTAAAGAGTGCAAAGCGTTCGGCGTACATCCGCTTCGCGCGCGGATCGATGCGGCTGTTGCGCACCCAGGGCGGATTGCCGACCACGACGTCGAAGCCGCCCGCGGCCATGACGTGCGCGAAGTGAATGTCGAAGGAGAAGAAGCCGATTTCGCCGTCTTCGATGCGCTCCAGCGTGCGGCGGTTGGCGACGATGCGCTCATGCAGCTCGCGGCAGCGTTCGATGTTCACTTCGCGCAGGCGCCCGAAGAGATCGCGCTGCGGCGCGCAGAGAATTTCCTGTTCGTGCTCGTCGAGATCGATCGCTTTCGCCAGCAGCTCGCTGGCCAGCCGGCCGTCGTTGGCGCGGATCAGGCGCGACACCTGCGCGCGCTCGCGGTGCGGCGCGTTGCGGTAGCGCGCGATCAGGTCGGCCTGCGCGCGCAGCGCGTACACCCACTCGCGATAGACGTCGCCGCGATTGTCGCCGAGGAAGTCGGTGGGGCTGAGGAGCGAGTTGCCCTGGAGGATGTTGCGGTCGAGATTCGGCAGCGGCTGGATGTCGTTCGCGTTGTCGTCCGCTTGCGACACGATGGCCAGCCAGAGCCGCAGTTCGCAGAGACGGACCGCTTCCGGTTTCAGATCGACGCCGTAGAGCGAGCGCTCGACGATGCGGCGTCTCAACTCCGGTTGCGGTTCGGGCTTGATCGCCAGAGTCAGTTTCTCGACCACTCGTAAGGCCGACAGGAGGAACGCGCCCGATCCGCAGGCGGGATCGAGAATGGTGATGGCGTCGAGCCGCTCGGCGAGCGATTCTGGTACGCGAACCGTTTCGCCGCGAAGGATGCGTTCGAGATCGTCACGCGTCGATTCATCGCCGTCGCTCAGCCAGGCCACGATGGCGCGCGCGGCCAGGACGTCGACGATCGCGCGCGGCGTGTAGAAGCTGCCGGTCGACAGCCGCTCGTCGCTGTTCATCAGCGACTCGAAGACCTTGCCGAGCATCTCCGGATCGATGTGTGCACCGGCGGCGTCGGACTCGTCGATGGAGAAGGCGAAGCGCTCGAAGACATCCTCGATCACGCGTTGCAGCAGTTCGTCCGGCAGATCGAGCTCGGGATTGCGTTCTTCGAATGCCGACGGCTCGAAGAGACCGCCGTTGAGGTAGGGGATCTTGCCGAGTTGCCGCGCGATCGCGTCGCGCTCCCGCGTTGGCGTGTTGAGGCAGCCGAAGAAAAGCGGCTTCAGAAGGGTCGCGTAAACATCGCGGCCGATGCGATCGACGAGGAATCGGCGTTCTCCATTCAGCCAACCCTTCTGCTGGATGAAGTAGAGGAAGAGAAGCCGCGAGAGAAGCAGCAGCGACTGACCGTCGGCGGAATCCTTCGGTTCCCCTGTAACGGCGCGAAGCGCTTTCGAGACGTCGCCGACCGCGCGGCGGAAGCGTTCAAAGAACTGGCGGGTCAGCGATTCGCGGTCGAGAGCGCGGTCGAAGATGCGCGCGGGATCGCCGCCGTTTGCGAGAAGGTTCAGGCGGTCGAGCGCGTGCGCGGTGGGATGATCGAGATCGACGTCGAGGCGGCGCGGCTCGCGGCGGGCGGAGAGATCGTGAATCGTCATCCGCCGCGACGTCACGCCGATCGCGACCGGCTTGACCAGCGCGTTGTACGACGCCAGCGAACGCAGAAAGGCGGTGATCGCGTCGGGCGCGGGCAACGCATCGCCGCTGAGGACATAGAGGTCGAGCTGCGGCGTGCGCGACGCCAGCTGCAGCGTCACTTCGCCGTTCCACGAAATCTCGATTCCGGCGCGGCGCCAGTCTGCGGCGGCGATCGTGATTGGTGCGACGTCGTAGCCGAGGTCCTTGAGCAACGTGAAAACGTCGCGCTCGCGCAGCTGCGCGGAGGTAATCACGCAACACCTCGCGATACACTGCGCGGGCCGACATGCCGATTCGCTGGGCGTACCTCAAGCGCGTGCTCGCGGGCGCGATCTTCGGCCTCTACATCGCCAACCTGCTGTACTTTCTCAATCCGCAGATCGACATCACGCCCGGGCGCCTGGCAACCGTAACCATCGTTTACGGTTTGATCTGCGGTCTGCTTTTCGGATCGGTGCTGTGGCTGTTGCGCGCGCTCCGCGTACGGCTCTTCGGGAAACCGGAAACGCACGGCGGCTTCCGGCCACACGGCTTCGGTTTCGTCGTCCTCGCAGCATTCCTGGCAGCGGCGATCTACTGGATGCACCTGGAGGTTTTCCGGATCTACCTGCCGGTCGGCGCGATCCGGGTGCTGTCGAAAGCGACGAACCTGATCACGGCCACCGCCTTCGTGCTGTTGCTGATCTGGTTCGCCGAGCGCAACGCGGACCGGAGAACGTCGCGCATTCTCTTCGTCGTAGGCGTCGTGCTGATCGCGGTGTCGTCGTTCTTCCTGTATCAGCGCCGCGACCGCTATCGCACCGAGACGCATGCCGTCGTCGTTGCAGACATCGGAACGATTGCAGGCAAACGCCCGATCATCGTCGTCGGCATTCGCAATCTTCCGTACGACTGGATCCTCACGCTGGCCGGCGAAGGGTCGCTGCCGTTCTTCGATCAGGCTCGGACGCGCGGCTATCTCACGCGGCTGGAACCCTTCCCGACGATGAGCCCGAAGTCGATCTGGGCGTCCGTCGCTACCGGCAAACTTCCCTTCCGCCACGGCGTCACCGGACGCCTCGGATACTCCACGCCTCTCAACCGTCCCGGCGAACGCTTTCTGATCGTGCCGGGCGGTGTCGGATTCAAAGCGTGGGGATTGATCCCGCCGGTGACGCGGATCTCGACGCCGCTTCCCGCTGGACTCTCGCTCCCGCTCTGGACGTTGTTCGAACGCGTCGGCCTGCACGCCACGGTGATCGGCTGGCCGTGGTCGGAACCGGTCGGCGCGTCGCAACTCGTGACCGACCGCTACTTCGACAACGCGCCGCGTAATGCGACGCAGGCCATTCCGCCGCAGTTCGCCGCCGAAATCGCCAAGCTCGAAACGATTCCGCCCGATTCGGAGACGCAGCGTTTCAACGGCACCGGCACGGCGCGGCAGCGCATCGTGAACGGCCTCGCTGCCGATCTGACCTCGATGGCTATCCTGCGCACGTCCGCGCCGTCGTTTCCGCTCACCGTCTGCACGCTGGGCGGATTCGAGCAGGCCCAGCGCGCCATCCACATCTTCAGCGACGACCTGCCGCCGCGTTCCAACGTCAAGGGGCTCGTTCTGCGCGCGTACGCGGAGCAGCTCGACAAGATGCTGGCCTCGCTGGCCCGCGACTATCCCGATCACATGATCGTGGTCGTTTCCCCGTCCGGCCCCGTGCCGCCGCAACTTCCGGCCACGCCGTACGCGCTGCTGCACGACTTTGTCGATCCCGCCGATCCGAGCGCTGACGACGGTTTCGTCATCATCTACGGCAAGGGTGTCGTTCACATCGACAAGCCGCGTTCCGCGCAGGCGGTCGACGTCGTGCCGACCGTGCTCTACATCGCCGGATTGCCGGTCGGCCGCGACATGGACGGCAGCGTCTTGTCCGAGGCCTTTTCGGAGGAGTTGCTGCGATCGAATCCGCTGTCGCTCGTGCAGACCTACGAGGCGCAGCAACTGGTCGTGAGGCGAAGCGGGACGTAGTTCGGGCACAGGTTCTCCTTTCGGGGAGTGGGGTGTGGGGAGTGGGAGGCGAGTGGATTAGTCGATCAGTGGATCAGTGGATCAGTGGATCAGTGGGTCAGGGCCGTTGATGCACGACGCTTTCACGATCCCCAGCGAAACGGATCTGCCGAGGCCTGATCGACGACCTGCCCCTACTGCCCTGATCTACTGATCCACCGATCACTGATCCACTAATCGACTAATCCACTAATCCGCCACCCAAAACGGCCGCCCCGCTTGCGCGAGGCGGCCTGGGGGAGGGACGGCGCCTCACGACGCCGCGGGGGAGGGCTTTTTGGAGCTCGACTTCCGCGTGCTCTTCGTGTGCACCTTCGCCGAGAGCGTGGTCTTGCCTTCGACGGTCACGTACGCGGCCAGGCGCTCGAACGACTTTTCTCCAAAACCCTTGACTTGCATCAGGTCCGAGGTCTTCTTGAAGTTGCCGTGCTCCTTGCGGTAGTCGAGGATGCGCTGCGCGGCCTTGGCGCCGACGCGGGGGAGCAACGCCAGCTGTGTGGCATCGGCGGTGTTGAGGTTGACCATTCCGGTGACCGGTGCGGCTGCAACCGGCTGCGAATCGGCCGCCATGGCGGCGCTGGAAATGGTGGCGATGAGAATGACTGACAGGACGATGAGGTGGGACTTCCGCATGGTCTTTTTCTCCTTTGGTTGAGGGTCATGCACACATAGTTGATTGATGACGCGTTTCGGTTTTTTGGCTGTTTCCCACACGAGGACCGTTGATCCTCTGCATCAGTTGGAATTGGCTCTCTCCGTTAGCACCACCTCCTTTCGGCGACCGGTAGTGCGATCGAACGGCCAGCGTGCCGGAATGCATAAATCGCTTGATTCGAGCGACTTACGTCAAATCACTGGCTTGCGGCGCGTCAAGAATGACCTTCGTAGGCAAGTGTTTTTTACGTTTTCACGCGGAGACGCGGGGACGCGGAGGGGGACGCCTTTTTTCTCCGCGTCTCCGCGCCTCCGCGTGATGCTTCACTCCGAATTTACATGCCGTGCATTTCGTCACGAACCGCCGTCCGTACCCTGCGCGGCATGAAACTGAAGTCGCTCTTGATCCTCGTGTCGATTGCGCTCGCTGCCTGCCAGCCGAGCGAGACGAAAACGTCGTCGTCCGCGCCCGCGAACAACGGTCCCATGACCATCAACGGCGCCGGCGCCACTTTCCCCAATCCGATCTACTCGAAGTGGTTCGACGAGTATCAGAAGGCGCATCCCGATCTTCGGATCAACTACCAGCCGATCGGATCCGGCGGCGGCATCAAGCAGCTCACCTCGCAGACCGTCTTCTTCGGCGCGACCGACGGACCAATGACGGACGCGCAATTGCAAGCCGCGCCCGGCGCCATCCTGCACTTCCCCACGGTCCTCGGCGGCGTCGTTCCGGTCTACAACGTCACCGGCGTGACCCAGCCGCTACGCTTCAGCGGCGCCGTTCTCGCCGACATCTACCTCGGCAAAATCACCAAGTGGAACGACGCCGCGAGCGCCGCGATCAATCCCGGCGTGAAACTGCCGGCCGACGACATCGCCGTCGTCCATCGTTCCGACGGTTCCGGCACGACCTACATCTGGTGCGATTTCCTCTCCAAGGTTTCGCTCGACTACAAGACAAAAGTCGGCGTAGCGACCTCGGTCAACTGGCCGGCTGGCGTCGGTGCGAAAGGCAATGAAGGCGTCTCCGGGCTCGTGCGCCAGACGCCCGGCGCCATCGGCTACGTCGAACTGATTTACGCACTGCAGAACAAGATGTCGTACGGCTCGGTGCAGAACAAGTCCGGCCAGTTCGTCACCGCGTCGCTCGACTCCGTGACCGCTGCGGCGACCGGAGCGGCGATGCCGGATGATTTCCGCGTCTCGATCACCAACGCCGACGGCGCAAACGCGTATCCGATCGCCTCCTTCACCTGGCTGCTTCTTTACGAACATCCGAAGGACGCCGCGCGCGGCAAGGCCATGGTCGACTTCCTCAAGTGGGCGCTCACCGACGGCCAGAAATTCGCGCCGTCGTTCGGCTACGCGCCGCTGCCGAAATTGGTTGTCGAGAAAGAAATGCAGGCGCTCGGCAAGATTCAATGAAGCGTTCCTCGGACGACCGCAGCTTCCGCATCGGTACGGGCGCCTTCGCGGCGCTCGTGCTGTTGATCGTGGCCGGCATCGCCTTCGAGCTGACGCGCCAGTCGACGCTGTCGATCACGAAGTTCGGCCTGAAGTTCTGGACCACCAAAGTCTGGGATCCCGTCTCCGGCGATTTCGGCGCGCTCCCGTTCATCTGGGGCACGCTTTACTCGTCTGTCCTGGCGCTGCTCGTGGCCACGCCGATCGCGCTCGGAATCGCCATCTTCATCTCCGAGCTTTCGCCGCGCATCCTGCGGCAGCCGCTCGCGTATCTCACCGAACTGCTAGCCGCGATCCCGTCAATCGTCTACGGACTCTGGGGAATCTTCGTGCTCGTTCCGATCGTGCGCAAAGTGGAGATCGCGATGGGCGCGAAGCCGGCCCTCGGCGTGGGCATGATGGCCGCGGCGCTGATCCTGGCGGTGATGGTGATCCCGTTTACCTCCTCGGTCGCGCGCGAGATCCTCAAGAACGTTCCGGCCACACAGCGCGAAGCCGCCTACGCCCTCGGCGCGACGCGGTGGGAAGCGATCAAAGTTGCCATCGGCTTCGGACGCACCGGCATCATCGGCGCGGTCATGCTCGGTTTCGGTCGAGCGCTCGGAGAAACCATGGCCGTGACCATGGTCATCGGCAACTCGCCGCAGATTTCGGCCTCGCTCTTCAAACCGCAGTACACGATGGCCGCGGTCATCGCCAACGAGTTCACCGAGGCCGCGGATGAGTTGTATCTGCACGCGCTGATCGAGATCGGATTGCTGCTCTTCATCATCACCGTCGGCGTCAACCTGCTTTCGCGACTGCTGATCTGGTCGACGAAGCGCCGCGCCATCACGGCGGTCGTGATGCCGATGGCTGCTGCCGAGGAGGTGCCGGCGTGACGGCGAATCTGAGGCGGAGGAAGGTGTTCTCGCGCATTTTCGAGACGCTCTGCGCGCTGGCGGTCATCGTCGCGCTCATTCCGCTGGCGATGATCCTCTTCTACGTCATCAAGGAAGGATTCGGTGCGCTCAACGTCGACTTCTTCACGCACATGCCGAAGCCTGTCGGCGAGAGCGGCGGCGGCATGGCCAACGCCATCGCCGGCACGCTGATCCTGATCGGGATCGCCGCGGCGTTCGCCGTGCCGGTCGGCTGTCTCTGCGGCATCCACCTCTCCGAATATCCGGGAACGAAGTTCTCGTCCATCGTTCGCTTCGCCGCGGATGTGCTCAACGGCGTGCCGTCGATCGTGGTCGGCATCTTCGCGTACGGAATCCTCGTGCTGCCGGTGAAGCGCTTCAGCGCCATCGCCGGCGGCGTTGCCCTCGGCCTGCTGATGATTCCGATCGTCGTGCGCACGACCGAAGAGTTGCTCCGCCTCGTGCCCGGCGGCCTTCGCGAAGGCGCGCTGGCCCTCGGCGCCACGCGCGGCCGTGCAGTCTTCAGCGTGATCGTCCCCGCCGCGCTGCCGGGCATCCTTACCGGCATCCTCGTGGCGCTGGCGCGCGTGGCCGGCGAAACCGCGCCGCTGCTTTTCACCGCCTTCAACAACCGCTTCTGGTCGACCAGCCTCACGCAGCCGATCGCCTCGCTGACGGTGCAGGTCTTCACGTACGCCATCTCGCCGTACGACGACTGGCACCGGCAGGCCTGGGCCGGCGCGTTTCTGCTCGTGATGATGATTCTGGCGCTGTCGATTCTGGCCCGCCTGGCCGTCCGCCGCCTCGAAAGGATGAACCGCTCGTGACCTCAGCACTGATGACTTCTTCGCTCACAACTGATGTAACCCGTGAGAGCCCTTCTCCCCCGCGGTTTCTTGCGGGGGAGAAGGTGGCGAAGCCGGATGAGGGGGCGACCCTCGCGCAGTCTGAAATCAAAATCTCCGTCAAAGACTTCGATTTCTACTACGGCACCGCCAAAGTCCTGCACGGAATCTCGCTCGACATCCCGGCGCGCAAAGTCACGGCGCTGATCGGGCCGTCGGGCTGCGGCAAGTCGACGTTCATCCGCTCCATCAACCGGATGAACGACATCATCACCGACGCCCGCGGCAAGGGAACGATTCTCATCGACGGCCAGGACGTCTACAGCGGTGACACCGACGTCGTCGAGCTGCGCCGCCGCGTGGGGATGGTCTTCCAGAAATCGAATCCCTTCCCGAAGTCGATCTACGACAACGTCGCCTACGGCCTGCGCATCGGCGGCATGCGCAACAAGCGGCAGCTCGACGAGATCATCGAGCGCTCGCTTACGCGTGCCGCGCTCTGGCACGAGGTGAAGGATCGCTTGCACGCCAGCGCCCTCGCGCTCTCCGGCGGCCAGCAGCAACGCCTCTGCATCGCCCGCGCGCTGGCCGTCGATCCCGAGATCCTGCTGATGGACGAGCCGGCCTCTGCGCTCGATCCGATCGCCACGTCGAAGATCGAGGAGCTGATCTACGAGCTCAAAGAGAGCTACACGATCGTCATCGTCACGCACAACATGCAGCAGGCCGCGCGCGTCAGCGACCGTACCGCCTTTTTCATGCTCGGCCGCCTCGTCGAAGAGGGCGACAAGAACACGATTTTCATGAACCCGAAAGAGAAGATGACCGAAGATTACGTAACGGGAAGGTTCGGCTGATGGCGCCTTTGGCGCGTTGTCTGTTGTCGGTTATCGGTTGTCCGTTGAGTGCGAGCGCGCGCGTTCGATCCATGCGACCGCCGACAACAGACAACCGACAACAGATAACGCGCAGCGACAACCGACAACAGACAACAGGTGAGTCACATGCAACGCCATTTTGACAAAGACATCGACGAGCTGAAGCACCTCCTGCTGCGCATGGGCGCGATGGTGGAGGACGCCATGGCGCGCTCGATCCGTGCACTGCTCGAACGCGACACCGCCCTCGCCAACGAGGTCATCGCCTGCGACGACGAGATCGACCGGATGGAGATCGTCATCGATCAGAAGACCATCGAGCTGATCGCCATCATGCAGCCGACCGCCAGCGATCTCCGCTTTGTGGCCACGATCATGAAGATCACGCCCGAACTGGAGCGGATCGCCGATCTGGCGCAGGACGTCTGCGAGCGCGTCATCGAATTGAATCGCGAGCCGATGCTCAAGCCGGTCTCCGATCTGCCGCGCCTCGCGCACGATGCGCAGGCCATGGTGCGGGAGGCTCTCGACTCATTCGTTCGCGCCGACGCCGTCCTGGCCCGCAAGGTCATCGCTCAGGACGACAACGTCGACGCGCTCACCGAGAGCTCGTTCCGCAATCTGCTCACCTACATGCTCGAAGACGCGCGCAACATCTCCTCCGCGATCCGCCTCACCTTCATCGGCAAGTACTTCGAGCGCATGGCCGACGGCGCCACGAACATCTGTGAGATGGTGGTCTACCTCGTCGAAGGAAAGATGATCAAGCACACGGCTCTGGCCGCGGCGGACGAATGACGAAGATCGCCCTGATCGAAGACGATGCCGACATCGCCTTCACCGTGCGCCTGAACCTGGAGCGCGAGAATTACCGCGTGACGGTGTACGCGGACGGCCACGAAGGATTGGTCGCGGTTCAGGGCGGCGGTTTCGATTTCGTGATCCTCGATCTCAACCTTCCCGACGTCGACGGCCTGACCATCTGCCGCGAGCTGCGCCGCGATCCGGTCACGACGTCGATCCCCATCCTCATGCTCACCGCCCGCGGCTCCGAACGCGACCGCATCACCGGCCTCGAGCTCGGCGCCGACGATTACCTCACGAAGCCCTTCGCCATCCGCGAGCTGACCGCGCGCGTAGCCGCGATCCTGCGCCGCACGCAGAAACCATCCACCGACGTCTCCGGCTACGACGACGGCGAGCTGCGCATCGACGAAAAGGCTTTCCGCGTCTATCACCTCGGCAACGAAGTGAAGCTCGCGAAAAAGGAACTGGAACTGCTCCTGCTCCTGGTCCGCAACCGCGGCTCCGTCGTCTCGCGCGACCGGATTTTGTCCGAGGTCTGGCAGATGAGCGACGACGTCGAGACCAGAACGGTCGACGCCCACATCCGCAACCTCCGGAAGAAGATCGGCACCGAGCGGATTACGACGGTGGTCGGGTTTGGATACCGCTACGATCCGCCGCTGTCATAAGCGGCTACGACCTCATGCGCTGCACCTTGCCAAAGCACAGACAAGAGTGTCTGTGCCACACTGGCTCTCACCCTGAAGCAGCATACGTGTGTGACGGCAGGATCAATGTGGCACAGACACTCTTGTCTGTGCTGGTGAGGCTCGCGACGGCTGACAAGATCAAAACTGAGTGTCGCCGATTTCTTCAGAACGTGGCCAACTCACGCTCATCGCTGACGCCAGCGCTCCGATAGCCCATGATCGCCCTCGCCATCATCGCTGTCGTCTCAATCGCAATCGCGATCCTCTTCGCCCTCCTCTGGTCGCGAACGCATTCCGACATTCGCCGTCTCTCCGATCGCCTCGGCCGTCCCGACGGCGAGGCCTCCGCATCCCTAGACGTCGACTCATTCGGTGCGGTCGACGAAATCGCCTCGCGCTTCTACCGCTCGCGAACGGAACTGTCCCGCCAGCTCTCATCCGCCGAATTTCAGAACGCGCTGCTGCAACAGATCATGAACGGCATGGGCGAAGGCGTCCTGGCCATCGACCGCCAGCGCCGCGTCGTCCTCGCCAATCGCCGCTTCGCGGAGATGTTCACCCTGCAGCCCGGCTTCGTCGGCCAGCCGCTGGCCAGCATTCTCCGAAACCAATCCATTCTTTCCGGCTTCGATAGCGCCCTCGGCACTGGCGCCGATCGCACCGACTCCGCCAGCCGCTTCTCCATCCGCAGCGGCATCGAGGAGCGCAAGATCGAGATGCGCGCCTTTCCGCTGCCGTCGCACGACCTCGCCGCCGTCGCGCTCTTCATCGACGTCACGCACGTCGAGCGCCTCGAAGAGCTCCGCCGCGAATTCATCGCCGACTTCTCCCACGAAGTCCGCACGCCGCTGGCCGCGCTGAAGTCCGCCGTCGAAACCTTCGAATTGGATCGCAGCCTGCTCACCGACGATCAGGAAGCCCAGCTCCGCCGCATCATGTCCCGACAACTCGCCCGCCTCGAACGCCTGGCGCAGGACCTCTCCGAACTAAGTCACATCGAAGCCGGCGATCTCAGTCTGGAGCGGACCGACATCGACCTGCGCCGTCTCCTCGAAGACCTCTGCGAAGACTTCCGCGACCGAGCGTCGACAAAAAAGCTCCGCTTCGTCATCACCGGCGGCGAGGCCCACGTCCACGGCGACGCCATGCGCCTCCAGCAAGCCTTCGCCAACCTCCTCGACAACGCCATCAAATACGGCGGCGAAGACGCCTCGATCGACATCGACATCTCCGCCACCTCGGACCGAGGCATCGTTCGCATCACGGATCACGGCGAGGGGATCCCCCCCGAGGAACGCGACCGAATCTTCCGCCGCTTCTACCGCATCGACAAAAGCCGCTCCCAGGAAATCGCTGGCACCGGATTAGGCCTCGCCATCACCAAGCACCTCATCCTCCAGCACCGCGGCAACATCGATGTCGAGGGCGGGGTGGGTGAGGGGGCGATTTTTGTAGTGACGTTGCCGAGGTAGAGGCTCACAATTGATTTTAGCCCGCCCATTAGCGCCATTACCCGTGACCGAATGATTGGGAGATAGTGAATGAGCCGGGAATTCATTGATGCCTTGCTTTCCGCGACGCCCTTGTTTGGGGTCCTGATTACAGCGCTTATCGCTTTGCTGACGTGGTACACCGGAAAAAAAAGGGATGCCGAGCAGCGATTCCTGGAATCGCGACGCCCTTTTGTGGAATTGCGTCAGAGGTTGTATTTGGAGGCGATCCGAGCAGCCGAGGTACTCGCGACTCCCGAGGCGCACACACCCGAAGAATCCACAGCGGCAAAGAAGCGCTTCTGGGAGCTTTACTGGGGGGAGCTTAGCCTCGTCGAGACTACAGACGTGGAGGAGGCAATGGTGCAACTTGGAAAGGTATTCGATCCGAACGTGAAGGTACGTCTAACGGAGGCGCAAGAAAAGACGTATGAGCTTGCGCATGTGCTGAGCAATTCTCTGAAGGCCAGCTGGGGTATCGGGACTGATGACTAATTCATGGATTTCATTGCACTTGTAGCTTCCGAGAAATCCGCTACAATCCCTCTTCGGCGGCAACCAGCGCCTAACCTCCTGAGACCTTTCCCAGCGAAGGTCCGATGCGGGGGCAAAGGGGAGCGGATCCTCGGGTTGGGTACTTGCGGACCTTCGTTCGAGGGCTTCGTCGCTGGGGGCGGATGCTCGCGGACTGGACGAAGGAGATTTCGCGATGACCCAACAGAAAAATTTCAAGCGCGTCGTTCGTGCGCGCATGCAGAAGACGGGCGAGTCGTACACCACGGCCCGGCTTCATCTCGTGAAGAAAGAAGAAGCGCCTGCTCCCGATTACGCTGCCTTGGCGGGACTCAGCGATGAGTCGGTGAAGAAAGCCACCGGCTGCGCGTGGGAGAAGTGGGTGTTCGTGCTCGACAAGGCCGGCGGCAAGGAGATGTCGCATCCCGAGCTGGTGAAGTACATCCGCGAGAAGTACAAGACGCCCTCGTGGTGGACGCAGATGGTCGCCGTCGGCTACGAGCGCATCCGCGGGTTGCGCGCGCAGGGGCAGCAGCGCAGCGGCGACTGGACGATCACGAAGAGCAAGACGGTCGGCGTTCCGCTGACGAAGTTGTACGCCGCGTTCAACGCGCGCGGCCGCGCGAAGTGGATGCCCGGCGTGAAGCTCACCGTCCGCGGCGCGACGCCGAACAAATCGATGCGCCTTCGCTGGGAGGATGGCTCGCCGATCGACGTCGGCTTCATGGCGAAGGGCGAGTCGAAGAGCCAGGTCGCGCTCGAACATCGCAAGCTGGCGTCGAAAGCCGAGGCAGACCGGATTCGCGCGTTCTGGACGGAACGGCTCAACGCGCTCGCGGCGATGTTGAAAGCGTAACGTCAACGCTGGTGCCGCCGCACGGGCGGCACCAGCACTCGCCTCAGCCGGTGTAGACCGTTCCCTCTTCCACGAAGCAGAGCGGATTGCCCCACGGATCGAGCGCGTAGAACGACCGCTCGCCCCACGGCCGCACGACGATGCCGCCGCCCGGCGCGTCGTGAACCGATTCCTGCGACAGGCATCCCAATTCCTTCGCGCGTTCGAATGCCGCCTCCAGGTTCTTGACCGTGAAGTACAGCGCCTTGGCCGCGGTGTGCGGACTCCCGATCGACGACACGTCGATCACGGACAGCGTCACCGCTCCGCATTCGAAGTAGCAGCGCGCGCCCGGCTGCTTCCGCCCCTGAAGGCCGAGCAACTTCGAATAGAAATTGACCGCTTCGTCGAGGTTGCCCACTTCCACGTTGAGTCTGAAAAACTGCGGTACATCGTCATTCGTCTTTGTTGCCATCTTGATCTCCTCTGAAAAAATGACTGAGCCAATCGTTCACCAGCTTCAGCCGCTTGTGCTCCAGTCGATAAATGCGCATGCGCCCCTGCCGTTCGTGCGAGAGCAGGCCGGCCGCTTCGAGGACCTGCAGATGGCGCGTCGTGGTCTGCCAGGCGTGCGCGAACATCGCCGCGATCTCGCCCGCGGTCATCGAGCCGCCGTTGAAGTAGACCGCCAGCAGGACGCGGCGCCGCGCCGCATGGGATAGAGCACTGAAGACGGCTTCGTACGAATCCAGCTTCGCTTTCGATTCGCGCTTCGCCATCGACGGACATTCAGCCACGCGGCTGAATATTTGTCAATGATATTCAGCCTTGTAGCTGAATATCGGTCCTCCCCCGTCTCCGCGCCTCCGCGTCTCCGCGTGATCAGCGTCCCTCTTCCGCAGCGAGATCGACGATGATCCCGCGTTCGACGTAGATCGGGCGGATGTACTCCGCGAGCATGGGACGCTTCACCGCCAGCCAGAGCGCGCCGGCCAGGCACATGAGCGCGCCGTAGAAGATCGTCTTTTCAGACCCGATGCGGTCCGCGACGATGCCGGCCAGCAGGCTGCCGACCGGCTGCATGCCCATGATGGCCACGCCGTAGAACGCCATCACCCGTCCGCGCAGATTCTCGTCGACGACCGTCTGCAGGATCGTGTTCGCCGAGGCGGCCTGCAGCATCATTCCGGCTCCGATGATCGGAAGGATCACTGCCGACAGCCAGAGCGAGCGCGAAAACGAGAACGCGATGAGGCCGAGGCTGAGGCCGATCGAAGCGGCCACGATGACCTTGCCGAGGCCGACCACGGTGTGGCGCGAGGCAAGGTAGAGCGTGCCGGCCAGCGCGCCAATTCCCGACGCCGTCATCAGGATGCCCAGCGTGTGCGGCCCGCCGTGCAGAACCTTCGAGGCGATGACCGGCATCAGCGTCGCGTACGGCATCCCCGCCAGTCCGGCCAGCGCCACGATCAGCAGCAGCGCGCGCACCGGCGGAAAGCGCGACACGTACGTCCATCCCGTACGCAGCTCTTCGAGCATGCGCGTGTCGACCTCGGCACGCACCATTCGAGTCCGGTGCATGGCCAGCAGCGACGCGATCACAGCGAGGTACGAAATCGCGTCCGCGCCGAAGCACCACCCTTCGCCCAACGTGGCGATGAGGATGCCGCCGACCGAGGGTCCGATGATGCGCGAGGCGTTGATCATCGAGGAGTTCAGCGCGATCGCGTTCGGCAGGTCTTCGCGATCTTCGACCATCTCGACGACGAAGGCCTGCCGCGCCGGCGTGTCGAACGAGTTGATCACCCCCTGCACCAACTGCAGCGCGATGACCTCGGCCACGGTAATGACGTTCATCAGCGCCAGCACCGCCAGCGCCGCCGACTGCAGCGCCGACAGAATCTGCGTGATGACCAGGATGCGATGCCGGTCCCACCGATCGACGAGCACACCCGCGAACGGCGAGAGGATCAGCATCGGGATCTGCCCCGCGAACCCGACGATGCCGAGGAGCAACTCGGAGCCGGTGAGGCGATAGACGAGCCAGCTCGTGGCGATGCGCGTGATCCACGATCCGACCAGCGAGATCGATTGCCCGCCGAAGAAGAGGCGATAGTTGCGATGGCGCAGCGCGCGCGTGATGCGGCTCAAGCGATCGGCCTCACGCAATTGCCCGGCCAGCGGCCGGCGGCCTGGTTGCCCAAGGCTCCGCCGACGGTGCCGTGAGAACTTCCTGCCGCGCGGATTCTCAGCTAGAATCCGCCGCCGCGATGGAAATTTTGACGCGCCGACCGCGTTAGTTTCCGTACCTTCCCGAAGATCGTGGGGCCGTAGCTCAATTGGGAGAGCGCCTGAATGGCATTCAGGAGGTCGACGGTTCGATCCCGTTCGGCTCCACCAAAATCGCAACGACTCCCGCATAGTTCAGGAACGTTCGAGCGCGTGCGCCGTTCGCGCGCGTGCGCCGGCTGGCGCCTGACAATCTCTGACGTTCGCTCGGCGAGGCCCGTCATAAATTCAGAGAAAACCTTGCTGTCGTGCTCAAGAAGCGGGTGCAGGCCGCCGAGAAGACCTCGCGCACGGAACCCGGCAAATACGAGACCGAGGCGCGCGACATCTACGGATTGCTACGCGAAGCATGGGAGCAGGGAGTCGGTGAAGTACTCCTGAACAGTGTGGTAGAGCGATATCGACCGAGTATCGAAACCAACCGGGCGCGAAAACTGTTCGATATTACGGAGGATGACTGCGAGACTCTCGAACGGGAGATGACAGAATGCTCCCGCTGGATTCGAGGTCACGACGCACCTCCGGCGGATGGCACGCCTCTTCCGGATCCAGCCGAGATGCAAACCCGTGTACAGGCCTTGGAGAGTTGGGTGGCCGGCATTCGGAAGCGACGCTAGATCTCCGGTTTCTCGGGAGGGCGCGCCCGACGTGACGGACGCGCCCGGGGCAGTATTACTGCGCAACCAACTGAATATCGTCGAGCTTAACGCCGATGTCGGTCAGGAGCCAGTCGGAGGTGAGGCGGAACCGGATGCGGACGTTGGGGAGCCCGGCGTACGCATTCAACGAGACGGTGGCCTGAGACCAGTTGGGATAGCCGGAACTCGTACCCGAGAACGACGAAAGCGTCGTCCACGACCCTCCGATGACCGATACCTCGATCCGGAGAAAGTCTTTGTTGGCCTCAGTGCGATATTTCGTCCAAAACGTCAGCGTCCCGCTGCTGAAGCCGACCAGGCTGAATGAAGGCGATACGACGCTGGCGTCGGTCGAGTTCGCATATCCCGACTTTCCGAGATTGCTTGTGAACTCCCGCGTACCGCTGTGCGCACCCGTGACAGCTTCGATGCCCCACGGGGTTCCAGAGGTCGTTGCAGAGGACCACCCGGGAGCGCTGCCTTCGACATTCTCCATTAGCACGGTGACGGGGCATGAGGCGGTCTCCTTGCTGGCGCTGGGGTATTTGGTCCCCATGACACCAGCCGTTCCGCCAAGTTCCGAGAAGTACATGGCGCTTGAGCTACCTCCCAGATCGGCGCTCGCCTGCCTTTGGATATGTACGTGCGCACCGCACGGATCTACAGTGCCGATGGCTTTACCGGTACTCCCCTGAAGCGCGTAGTAGCGCCCAGGACAGAGGTTTGTTGCGCCGGACTGGAGACTCTTGTACTGATGATGGGCCGTCTTGATGTACGTACCATCGCTAAGGCGATAGATAACCGTGTTCCCAAAACCACCATTGTCAGAGCAGCTACCGTAGGTCGAACAGCCCTTGTTGCCCGTGTTGCACGTAACCGTCATCACCGAACTGACTACAGACCCGGATGCCACGGCGAGGACGTGCACCGATGACGGCCCGGCGAAATCGTATGCGTATCCTTCACCGGATGCGAGCGTGTGGCTGCTGCAGGTTTTGCACCCGTAGCCCTGGCCATTCTGTGTGAGAGTCGATGATGCCATCGGCAGCGTGAAGCTCAGAATGGCGTTGGTCCCGATCGTGAACTTCGCGCCGCTGAATGACGCGTATTCCACGTAGCTCGAATTCGGCGTGATCCTTCTGAGAAGAATCCCTTGCTCGAGGACATCGAGAATCACCCCACTGCCGAGATCCGCAGTCACGTTGGTCGTATTGTCGTGAGCGAATAAGTCCGACTCGCCCAAGATCGTGGAGCCGTGGATGGTAAAGCGACCGGAGTCGATATCGAAGCCGAGATCCGACACCTGTTCGGCCGTGATGCGGTGGCCGCTGATCTGTTCTGACCGCAACCGCGGTTCCCGTTCGACGCTTTGCGCACGGCTGTACGTGTGCCCTGAACGGGGGTCGAAAACCATGCTATGGGTCGTACGGAAGGAGGTCGTGATGGCCGGATCGAGCATCGGGTCGAGCTCCTCGAAGCAAGAGACGATGCCCTCCCCATCGATGCGGACGAAATCGGGCATCACGAGGTGACCGGGAACTCGTTGCGTGACTCCGGTCGAAAGGTTCACAACTGCAAGCTCGAACCCGGATTCGACTGCGCTGGTGAATGCTACGGTGTACGGCTTGCGAGGAGCAACAGCGGCCGCGACAACGGTCGCCGGTGCGATTTGGATCCGAGCATGAGTATCGATACGTTCCCGCCATAGCTCTCCAGAAGGGACATCCCCGACGAGAGGCATGTACACAACCTCCGAACCGTCCGGCGACAGACCGAACGCCTCGGCAGCGGGCACAGCGGTGGTGATCCAGGTGACGTCGATCGAGCCGTCGGGGAGTTCATCCAGGCCGAACACACGCCCGCCGACAGCATGAATCGAGTCGAAGTGACGTAGAGTTTCAGGCTCGGTGCGACCCGGTCGGTCGATCGTGTGAGTCGTGACATTGATCGGGCTCGTGCGGGCACGGGGTCCGGCCATGATGTTCTCGGCGGCGGGGAGCGTATCCACACACGCAAGCATGAGAAGAAGCGAAAGGAAAACTCGAGAGATGGCTTGCATATTTTTCTCCGTTGATGGGGCCGGGAAGATCTCGCGCCTGGCCGAGGATTCGGATGCTCTGCGAGGAGAGCTGGTTGTTCTAGTCGCCCGCCGGAATGCATTGGTTGGCCATCGGCCGCTCCTTTCTGGGTTCCCTCAAGCAGGGTCCCGATCCCGATCGCGATCTTGAGTGACAGCGATCCCTGACGAGTTCGTGGACAACTTTGCAAACCGTTGGCGCGTGATCGGCGCGAGCACGACGAATCGGCCGACTGAACGACCAGCAGCCGCTCCAGCTCGATGACCATCGACCCTCTGCTTGTGCCGTCCGTCGCATTTGCCGTGTACGATGGCTTTCCGGCCCGAAGAAGTCTTCAACCGGCGCTCATTTGTTGCTCAACGATTTCTCAACCGATCGCATGACGCAGAACACAAGGCACATCTACGAGTTTGGTCGATTCCGCCTCGACTCCTCGAATCTCCTCCTAGAGAAGGATGGCGAAGTCGTGTGGCTCGGGCCAAAGGTCGTCGAAACGCTGCTGGTGCTCATCGAGGGCAACGGTGCGGTCCTGAAAAACAAAGATCTGATGGATCGCCTCTGGCCAGATACCAATGTCGGCGAGGGGAACCTCACGCAGAACATCTCGCTCCTGCGCAAGGCGCTCGGCGTCGACGCCGACTTCATTGAGAACCTCCCGCGGCGCGGCTACCGCTTCGTCGGCGACGTCCGCGAGGTGGAAGGCGAGCTGTCGCGCGCGACGGTCGACGACATGAGTGGAGCGGAGAACGATAGTCGGCCTCCGAGGTCGCAAAACGACATGCAGTCATCACGAGAAGACGATCACTCGTCGCTGGAGAGGGAGTTGCGTGCCGAGGATCACCTCTCGAAGAAGAGACTAGTGATCCGGCTCATCTGGGCTGGGACAGCTGTGGTCTTCGTGATCTTAGCGATTTGGGTAGGCTGGCGATTACGCGGGCGATTCCAGTCTTCGGAGCGCGGCCCTCTCATTGTTACCGATATTCCGGCCGAGACGGACAGATACTACGAGGCTTATGGAGGGCGAATCGCACCGGATGGGAAGCGCATCGCTTTCCTTGCTCGTTCAAAGTCGTCAAGCAAGCGATCCCTCTTCGTGCTGGAACTCGCTAAGGAGGACGCGGATCTGATCGAGGAGAACGTGAGCGACTTCACGCCCTTCTTTTGGAGCCACGATGGAACGTCGCTCTATTTCGTGGCAGACGGATCTCTGAAGCGAAAACTGATCGGACAAGACGCGATTCAGTCAATTGCACAAGTAGACGGAGCTCCGCGAGGAACGGTGAACCAGAACGGTGTCGTCCTCCTCAGTTCCAAGAAGGGCATTGTCAAAGTACTTCCGGGCGGACGGATTTCTGCGATCACAAGCCCTGAGGACGACTCAGTGCACGCCGCACCTTACTTTCTACCGGATGGCGTGACCTTTCTTTTTGTCGCCATATCGCACCGTCCGGACGGAGCCCTGAAGACGCTTTGTTCGGCACGAATCGACGCTCGGGGCAAATTCCACCGAATTGGGCAGATTCCGTCACGGGTGGAATGGAACGCGAACCACCTTCTCTATGCGCACGACGGCGCTCTTTATGCTCGACCGTGGAGCCTGCAGACACAATTATTCACCGGTCCTGAGGTGCTCGTAAGACGCCGCGTCTTCTCAAGGGCATCGACGAGCGATGCGGATTTCTCTGTAGCGCGTAATGGACGCCTAGTTGTCAAGGATGCTGCGTCCAGATCTTTCGAGAGAATACGACCCGGCGCTAAGGCAATCCCGATTTCTTGGCAGGGTCAGGTTGTTGGTATCACAGTAGCCCGCGATCGTGAACTTGCGGTGCTCGCATCGATTCTGAAGCCCGGCAGTAGTACTGACCTGTGGGTGTGGGACCTAAAGGAGAATTCCCGAAGAGAGCTAACTTCGGTCGGCACGAACGCTTCGCCAGTACTCGACAAGACCGGTGAAGAGGTCTATTACGCCGCGGACCGCAAGAACTTCGCCAGCATTTATCGGATGTCAATAGCAACCGGCGCAGAGAACCTTGTTCTTGCGGAAGATGGTGCACCAAGTCCGCGCGGGCTGTCCTCTGATGGTGAGAAACTCCTTTACGCATCGAATCGGCCGAAGAACAGCGATCTCTATTGCATCAACCTGAGGACTCGACGTGTCATCGCGATCGCCAACTCTCCGAAGGTGATGGAGGGAGAAACAGGGAGGTTCTCACCCGACGGAAGGCAAATGGTGTACGTATCCGATGTCTCGGGCGCGCAACAAGTCTATTTCTCGCCATTTCCACCAAACGGTTCACCTGCCAAGCCCATTTCGCCGCCGGGCGGCTGGCGTGCTCGCTGGAGCAACGATGGCGACAAGATTTACTACCTGATGGGACGAGGTCTCAACGAATACGACATCCGAACGCAGGAAGTACGCGAGCTCTATCGAGCAGACGCCGATATTCTTCACATGGAACCGACACCAAGTGGCGAGTTTCTCGTGGTAACCGCTCCAGTGGAGCCGCCGAATCGAGTTGTGTCGAATTGGCAAGACGCCGTAGGAAGAGAAAAGTGATGGAAGTAGCCGCCGGAAGAGCGAAAGGAGGTACGCATCGGGACGCTTCGAAGTGTCGTCAATTACGCGACCTCAAGTGCTCGCAGCTGTTGCTCATGAATCCCAAGTGGTAAGGGAGCGTTTTTTGGACTCGGACCCGGCGCGACGTCACGGTCCATGAATGAGGTGGTGACTACTTTGGACAAGACCCGTGCGAACAGCAAGTTTTGAAGCCTCACGCCGCGTTGACACGAGAATCGGGCCAACGTGAAGGCTGAGAGCGAGAAATCAGAAGGAGGCCCGGACCTCTTCCACAAGCAGAAGATAGGGCGAACGGCGGGGGTCGCACCACGACAATTTCTCGACTTTCGTGGACAGTTGTAGAATCGGAGCGCTAGTAAGTGGCTAGTCCCGGCTCGAACGATCTTTGAAGCCGCCGTCCAGACAAGTCCCGACAAGCGCAAACAACTGACAGAGGAGGTATCCGGTCATGTCGAAGCGTTCTCGGGGATTATGGCATTCGGAGGTCGATGGTTCGATCTCGTTCGGCTCCACCAAAATTCTCGTTGGCTTCGGGTCATTTGAGCGGTCGTGCAACCTGATCGGGCTCGAACAGATCGAGCCGACCACCACCGGTTCACGCCAACTGCGTCTCGATTGATGTACCACAGCGATGACTTCGTCCTTCGGGCATCCGCCACAAATTCGTCGTCAGCCGCGGGGTTCAGCGAGCATCCGAGACCGCAGGCACTTTTATCTTTCGAAGAGGCGCTGAGCGTTGCCCAACCCGACGCAATGCCAGGCGGCGGCCTTCCGGCCGCCGCCCGATTCGAAGCGATTAGTGGTGCGCGTACGGTGATGCCAGCGGGGCGACTTCGACAACGGTCATCATGCCGCGGTCTTCGTGCGCGAGGATGTGGCAGTGGATGACGTAGTAGCCGGAGAAGTCGACGAAGCGGCTGCGCATCTTGAAGTAGCCGGGGACGATGATCTGATTGCCGGCGGCGTCGTTGATCGGGTTGCCGGCGGCGTCTGTGGCCGGCAGTCCGGACGGAATCGGGAACACGTCCCACCAGATGGCGTTTTTCGATGAGGGACCAGTGCCGCCGCAAGGCTTCCATGTGCTCGAGTCTTTTGGATCGAGGAAGCACTGGCCGGGTTGCAGCGCTGTCTTGTCGGTCACGTATTTCGGTGAGCCGTTCGCCAGCGTTTCGTTCGGCGTAAACACCTCGGTCACCTGGAACGGGTTGATGTGGATGTGGAACGGGTGCGAGATGTTGCCCTGCGTCGAATTCGTGATCTTCCACTCTTCGACCGTGTTGAGCAACACCACCGCGCCAACCTCGCCGTCGAACTGCTTGCCGTCGATCTCGTGACGGGCCGGCTGCGAGGGGGGAGCAACCTGCGGGATGGTGTTGAAGGCGATGGTCTTCGTCCCGGTCACCTCGCTGTCCGCGATGTCTTTGAGGAAATCGGGGAAGGTGGGGGCGGTGGTCATGAATGCCATGGCCGGATTGAACGGTGTGCCAGAGACATTCACCGTCAGCAGATTGATCGGGAACGCTCCGACGAGGTCCGACGGATCGACCTCGTTATTGACCTGCACCGAGTACGAACAGGGCGGCTTGCTGACGTTGCACTGCGCGGGCGCCTGCACCAGGAGATCGGCGCGATTGCCGGCAGCCAGCAGGAACGGGCGATCGTTGCTGTTCTTGTAATTCACGTCCTTGAACTGGACGCCGTCCTGCGCCAGCTGGCGCCAGTGGAAGCCGGGAGGAGGCGCGATGAAGTACGTGCCGCCGCGTCCGGATGCATTGACGATGCGCCACATCTGCACTTCGCCCGGCCGCATCGAGATCACCGGATTGATCCGGCCGTTGACGGAGAAATCGGGACCTTTGTCCTGACCGCCGGCGGGATTCTTCAGGTTGGGAGAGACGCCGAACTGATTGATCACCAGCACCGAGGGGCTCCACGCGGGATTGAGGCTCCAGTCGGGCGTAGCAACGGTCGCAGGAGGCTTGACGCTATTGGGAGGAGTGTCCTTCGTGTAGAACTTCGTGATCTCGTCGTCGTACGACCCCTCGATGATGAACGCGCCGACGAAGCCGTTGCCGACGTCGATCGCGGTCGAACCGTGCTTGTGGGCGTGATACCAATGCGTGCCCGGCGCCTGACCCATCTGCAGCAGATGCGAGTGCGGCGCCTCGGTCAACAGCGTCCGCGCCGCGCTGCCGGCCAGCTCGCCCGAGCCGCCGTGGTCGTGCGTGCTGGTGGTCGTCGCCGATGCTTTTGCGGCGGGATCGGGGTACGACGGCAGCTTGAAACAATACGGATAGGAGCCGATGTAGTACTGCGGCCAGGCGCCCTCTTTGATCTGCTTATCGTTCACGGGCGACAACGGCGTGCCGCCGCCTCTCTGCTCGTCGAACTTGAGGAGATCCGACTTCTGCTTGTCCGTCCAATCGGTGGTCGGAAAATCGCTCGGGTACAGGCGCGGCCACTCGCGATGCGATCCCTTCCCGAGCTCCACTTCGCAGCGGTCGAAGAACGCGTCGAAATCCTTCTTCACGCTGTCCGGCGTCACGACCGGCTTCCCGGTCAGCCGCATCGACGACAGGATCTCCAGGAAGACGTTGTCGCCGGTCGTATTCGGATTCGTGTGCGTTCCGTGAAAGTGAATGTTTGCCGTGGTCGATCCGTGGAAGCAGTTCGGGAACTTGTCTCCATTCGGATTGGTGCCCGGGTAATTGTTCGCCGCGGTGGCTCCGAACGTCTGATCGCAGCCGCCCACGTCGCCGCTGTCGATCGACTTGCCGAACACCGCGGGATCGATGTTGTTGAGGAAGGTAAGCTCGATGAAGTCTCCCACCTTCGCCCGTAGCGTCGGTCCGTTCATCGGATCGCCGACGGCCTCCAGCGTCCCCGGCGCGGGAAACGGCGGAACGGCGTCCGGACTGCGGAAGGCGCGGACCCACTGGCCGTAGCAGGCCGTGTAGGCATTCGGATCTCCGGGCTGCGTCGGTCCCCCATTCACGCTGCCGGGAGTGCGGGTGCCGATGCGGTCGAACTCACTGGTCGCGGTGACGGTCGCGCGCAGACGCCCGCCCTTGGAAACGAGCTCGGGGATTTTCACCAGCGGCTGTTGCGGACGCGCGCACGGAATCTGCGACGTGGCCGGTGCGGCGGCAGCCGTCGATGCGCCCTGGGCGGATTTTTTCTTCGTTCCGGCGCCGCTCTTCGTGCCTGTAGACGACTGACTAAATAGCGGCAATGCGAGCAACAGCGCGAACATCGACACGATAGTCAGACGCGCGGTCTTATGCGTTTTCATTTGTTCTCCCTCTGTGGATATGGTGGACAGGCGACTGTCGCCGCTCAACACGGCGGCATGTCCTGCACGGCGACGACGTCGATGGCACCGCCTTCGTCTTCGTGTCCGCTGACCGTGCACTGATACGTGATCGACGACGCGATCACGTATTCATCGGACGACTGTTCCGCGATGATCAAGCCGGTGACCCTGCCGTCGCTCAGCGCGAGCTGATGGTCGTCCGCTGTCGTGTTGTTCCAGCTGACGATCGAATTCGCGGGAAGAGTCTGTGGATCCGGTGAAAAGGTCGCCGGGGCTCCTTCGATGGTGATGGAAAAGTCGGGCATGATGGTGTTCCCCTCTCTCTTTCTCTCTCTCTGATGCCAGGCGGGACGATCCCGCCTGGCGCACAAATTACAAATGCATCGATTCCCGCGTCACTCTGCAATGACTCTGGATGCGTCCCACGGTGGCCGGCGCGGGCATCGTGAACCACGTGTCGTCGCCCTGATCGCGCCGCGCGGCCATGATGGCCTGCTTGATCGCGAAGAAGACCGACGTCGACAGCACCAGCGGCGGCTCGCCGATCCCGCGTGACGACATGACCGCGGAATTGGTCTGATTCGGATCGCCCCCTTTGTCGAGCGTGACGCGGAGGTCGACCGGGATCGACTTCGAGCACGGCGGCTTGTACTCCCACGTCCCGTTCGAATAGAGGCGGCCGTCGGGCTCGTACATCATCTGCTCGGTCGTCATCAGTCCGAGTCCCTGCACGAACGCGCCTTCGACCTGACCGACGTCGAGACACGGATTGAGACTGTGGCCGATGTCGATGAGGATGTCCGAGCGAAGGACGGTCGTCTCGCCGGTGAGCACGTCGATCTCCACTTCACTCGCCGCGGCGCCGTAGACGAAGTAGAGGAACGCCCGTCCGTATTGATCCGACCCCTCGACGTCGCCGATCAGAGGCGTCTGGTAGAACCCCTCCACGGCCAGATTCACGCGCGCGTTGTACGCGCCGCTGATGATCGTCGGCCAGAGCTTCTTCCACTCCGTCCTCCACCCCTTGACCTTGTTCTCCTTGCAGTACTTCTCGAGGCGTGCGCGCAATTCGAGGCAGGCATTGCGCACCGCGCCGCCGAACAGATCCGATCCTGACGATGCCGCGGTCGGCGTTGCGTTCGGCATCGTGTCGGTCGACGTCTGCGCCACGCGGATGATGCTCATCTCGATGCCGAGGGTTTCGGCGGCAATCTGCATCATCTTCGTGTCGATACCCTGACCCGATTCCGCGCCGCCATGCTGCAGCATCACGCTGCCGTCGGTCGCGTATGCCGCAACGTATGCCACGCCCTGATCGAGCAGGCGCGGTTGGTAGCCGACGCCGTACTTGATCGGGATCATCGTCAGTCCGCGCTTGCGCCAGCGATTCTTCTTGTTGAACTTGTCCACGGCGTCGCGGCGCTTGTTGAAGTCGGACGACTTCATCAGCCGCTGCCAGAGGTCGCGGATGTTGCACTGATCGAGGTCCTGCGCGTAGGGCGTGGTCTGGTAGGAACGCTTCGTTCCATCCTGGTACATGTTCTTCCAGCGCACATCCTCGGCGCGCATTCCGCACGCGTGCGCGATCTTCTCGATCGCCTCCTCGCAGATCAGCGTGGCCTGCACCACGCCGAAACTGCGGAACGCCGTGTTGCTGGCGTTGTTCGTGCGCGTCACGTCGCCGCGGCTGTGCCACGTCGGCACGAAGTACGCGCCATCCGAATGCTGCTGCGAGAGATCCATGACCGGGAAGCTCAGGTCATACGTCGATCCGCCGTTCGAGTAGAGCTGGACCTTGTAGCCCTTGATCTCGCCTTTCTTCGTGAACGTCGCGTGGAAGCGGCCCTGATACGGATGGCGCTTGCCGGTCACGTTCATGTCCGTATTGCGGTCGAGGATCAGCCGCACGGGACGATTGAGAAGCCACGCCGCGATGGCCGGCGCGGGATTGATGACCAGCGGGCGCGCCTGTTTGCCGCCGAATCCGCCGCCGAGCGGACGCTGGAAGATGGTCACGGCGCTGTTCTCGATATTGAGGAGTTGCGCGACCGAGGACTGCACCGACGATCCCTGCTGCGTCCCCGAGTAGATCGTCATGACGCCCTGCGCGTCCGGCAGCGCGAGCGCGCCCTGCGTCTCCATGTAGAAGTGTTCCTGCGCCTCGTTCCCCATCTCCCCTTCGACAACGTCGCATCCCTTCATCGGCTTGGTCGGATTCTTCAGCCACTTCTCGTCGCTGCCCTTGCGCGTGATGTACGGGATGTGCTGGTTGAACTGCTGATCGGTGAAGAAGTCTTTGCGCGCCACCGCTTCGTCGATCGTCAGCACCGGCTTCGTCGGTTTGAAGTCGATCATCTCCGTCTGGATGAAGTACGCGGCGCGTTGCGCGGTCCAGCGATCCTTCGCCACGACCAGTCCGATCGGCTGGCCCCAGCAGATGATCGTTTGATTGAGCGCGAAGACGACGTCGTCTCCTCCCAGCCCGACGTACGGATTCTTCTTGTTCGGGACGTCGTCGGCAGTGATGTATGCGACTACGCCGTCGAACTTTTTCTGCGCGGCTTTCAACGCGTCGTCCGCTTTTTTCTTGTAGCTGAACGTACCGCTGGCGATCTCGCTGATGACGAATGCGGAGTCGTAACCGTGCGGCGGCAGCGGCATGTCCTGCGTGTACTTCTGCTCGCCCGCAGCCTGCACGAACGCGGTGGTCTTGAGGATCGGCTCGCCGACCGGGCGCTCCTGGTGATAGACGCTCACCGTTTGTTTGCCGCCGGAGAGCGGCCGCACGTACACCTCGCCGCCGGAGCGATTCTCCGGCTGCACTTCCTTCGGAAGGCGCTCGTTGGCCACGTGCAAAAAGAATTTGTAGAACAGCGTTTCCGTCAGCGACTCGCGATACCCCTCGGGGAGAAAATTCGTTCCAGGCATCGAACGAATCACGTCCGCGACTTCTTTCGCGAGCACGTCGAGCGCCTTCTGCAGCGTGGCATCGGTCCATTTCGCGCCGGCGATGGCCTTCTCAGTCTTCGACATCCGCGACGGCATCGCCGCCAGTCCGCCGTAGAGAATCGTCGCGCTCTGGACTACATCTTTCTTATCGAGGCGGACGATGAATCCCGCATTCACGATCGCGTGCGCGTTCTGATCGCGATAGGCGATCTTGAACGTCTCGATCTCGTCGCCTGCCTGCGAGTACGGAATGTGGAACGACTGCGCGATGGCGTCGGCGGGAAGTGTTGAAATTGCCGGCAGCTCCGCCATCGCGAAGGTCTTGCTGCCGCCGTCATAATCACGCGAGGCGATGGTGATCGACGCGCCAAGCGTCTCCAACACGAGGTAGACGTCGGAGGGGAAGGGAGAGTCGGTCTCCGCCTGCGCACGCGTCATCATCACGTTGCCGCCGATCGAGCCGATGTTGCGCACCTGCAGATTGGCGACGTCGAGCAGATGCGTGCGGAACGCCGCGAAGCCACGCGTCTTCTCCTTCGGCTTCGTGGCGATGACGCGCTGCAGTTCGTCGATCACGTTCTGCAGCGATTCCGCGGCGCCGACGTCGAGACCTTTGTCAGATTCGTGGAACCCGAGGAGGCTCGAAATCGCGTGAATGTCGATGAGGACGTGCGGATCGGCGACGTCGGCCTTGTAGATGCCGATCGACGTGTTGCCGACCACGAGCTTCACGTTGGGCGAGTTGCCGCCGTTCGCCGCCTTGATCTGTTGCGCTTCTTCCAGCGTCGCCGGACGGAACCAGCGATACCCTCGGCCCGCGCTTTCGAGCGACGACATCCGGTTCGCGTACTCGATCAGCTCCGGCGGGAACTCAATCGACGGGCGAGGTCCCGGCAGATGCTGTTCGATCGGGACATCGGCAAAACATTTGTGGTTCGTCGAATACGTGTTGTGCTTCTTGAAATCGACGGCGAAGCTCTTCATCCCTTCGAGGATCGGGCGATACCCGGTGCAGCGGCAGAGATGGCCGTCGAAGAGATCCTCGATCTGCTGCTGTTCGGGTTTCGGATTGTTGCGCAGGAACGTGAACATGTTCATCACGAACCCGGGCGTGCAGAAGCCGCACTGCGATCCGTTGTTCGCGGCGATCGCGTACTGCACGGGATCGAGTTTCTCGCGCGTGCTTCCGATCCCCTCGGTGGTCGTGATCATGGCGCCATCGAGCGAACAGATCGGACGCAGACACGAATTGATCGCCGTCTCGGCCACGCGCTTTTCCGCCGGCTCCCACCGCGAAAGCATCACCGTGCACGCACCGCATCCGCCTTCGCCGCAGGAGAGCTTCGTGCCGGTGAAACCGATGGCATCGCTGCGAAGCCAGTCGATGAGCAGCATCGTCGGATCGGGATCCGCAATCTCGTAGCGGTCTCCGTTGACGTAGAAGAGGATCGCGTGGGATGTGGTCATGCGTTCTCCTTTAGCTATTGATCACATCGAGGAAGAGGTCGTAGAAGGCGTCGGCGTTCGCGTCGAGCATGACGTCGATTGATGCACCATTCGGATCTTCGACGAGCTGGCCGGAGTGGTCCTCTTCTTCGTCGAGCTCCTGCACGACGCGCAGTTTCATCGTCTTCCCGGATGCGAGGCCGGGATCAGTCAGCACCGCGGCCGCGAGCGGATCCCAGAAAAAGAAATTGCCGCTCTGCACGAAGGGGATGTCCGCCGTCAGCGTCTGGTAGATGAACGCCGCCTGCGGCGTGGTGTGGCGCTGCTGGATGCGGTCGTAGAACGGCAGATTCAGCGGCACCTTGTCGGAGGCGTCGAGCGGAATGAGCGTGACCGGCACGCCGGAGTCGAACAGGTACTGGCCGCCCAGCGGATCGAGGAAGAAGTTCCACTCGGCCACTTTGTTCGTGTAGTCGGGATCAACGACGTTGACGTTCCCGGGAACGTTGACCGCACCGCCCATCATCACGATGCGCTCGATCTTCGGCGCGACGTCGGGATGTTCATGAAGGAGAGTGCCGAGGTTTGTGCCGCCCCCGATGGCGAGGATGGTCATCGGAGTGGGTGAGGCCATCAGCGTCGTGCGCAGAAAGTCGACCGCGTTTTCCGTCACCGGGTCGTTCGGATTGGTGGGGAGAGGAACGTTGTAAACGGCATCGATCGGCCCGCGAATCGACGTCGGGAAGACGTTGCTGTAACTGAGCGGCGCGTTCGTTCCCTTCGCCACGGGCACATCCGGCTTGCCCGTGAGCTGCAGCAGATTGAGCGCGTTGCGCGTGCCCGGAGTGAGGTGACACGCGCCCACTCCGGTCGTGGTGATGCCGCGCAAGTCGACGTTCGGATGCATCGAGAGATAGAGGATGGCCATCCAATCGTCGATGTCGACGTCGGTGTCGATGAGGACAGGGATTCGCGTCATGCGTCCGCCTTTTCTTGTCGTGTTGTCGGGGGGAATGCCGCGCCATCCTAAAGCCGCTTGCCTCGGCCCGCAAGGATGTTAGGATGCAGATACATCCCAAAAATTCGAGAGGAGCATCCCATGGACGTGATCCTTCTGCACGACGCTGCCATCGACGAGTACATGTCGCAGGTCCTTCTGACCACCATGCCCGGCATCAATCTCCTCGGCGCGGTGATCGTCAACGCCGACTGCATCGACTCCGCGGCCATGCAGACCGCCTGGCAGATCATGAGCTACATCGACCGCACCGATCTGCCCATGGGACTGAGCAGCGCGCGCGGATGGAATCCGTTCCCATGGCAGTACCGCAGCGATTGCGTGCGCGAGTCGGCCATCAACTGCCTGAAGAGTTTCCCGCCCAATCCGAACTGGCCGCCTTTCCCCGACGGCGACGCGCTGTTCCAGTCGCTGATGGAAAAAACTGACAAGGTGACGCTCCTCGTGACCTGTCCCTTCACGCCGGTGATGAATCTGCTCCAGAAGTCGCCGGACCTGACGTCAAAGATCGAACAGATCATCTGGATGGGCGGCGCGATCAACGTCGCCGGCAATCTCGATCCCTCCACTGTTCCGACGCCGCCCTGGAACAACTGCGCCGAATGGAACGCGTTCTGGGACGCCGTCTCCGTCGACTGGGTCTTCGCGAACACGACCTGCCCCATCATCCAGTTCCCGCTGGACATGACCAATCAGGCCGCGATCACAAAACCCTTCATGGCCACGCTGGCCGCACAAGCCGCCAAAGGCTCCCGCTATTCACAACTCGCCTTCGAAAGCTACGAGCTCGTAGCCGCCGAATCCTTCTACGACATGTGGGACGTCGTCACCACCTGCTGGCTCGCCAACCAAAGCTTCTTCCAGCCGCCAACAACGATGAGCCTCGCCATCGACGCCACTCTCAACAACACCCAAGGCTGCATCAAGCAGGTCGACTGTGGCCGTGAAGTACAGGTAGTGCTCAACTTCTCCGCGACCGGACAACAAGCGTTCTACGACTACGTGGCGGCGCAGTTCGATCGGTAAGGCCGCGCCGCGCTGTAGTTCGAAACGTAAGAGTCACTTTCGACCTCGACAGGGGAGCCGGTGATAAGCTGGATTCGATGAAAATGCTCACCTACGAGGCAATCATCGAGCATGGCGAAGTCAAGCTGCCGGAAACTGTGACACTTCCGGAGCACGCTAAGGTATACGTCATCGTTCCCGGCGACGAAGATCGTCTGGCCTCCAGGATTCAGACTCCTCGGCTCCTGCGACCTGAACAGGTATCCGATTTCGCAATGGAGATCCTGGAAGGAGAGAATGCCACCGTACGATGATCGGCTCTTCGCGCCGCCCGCGGCGGTCCTGAACGCGCGCCTCCGCAATACGCAGAACGGCGCGATCATTGCGGATATCTTGCTCCTGATCGATACTGGCGCCGACGTGACGCTGCTTCCGATCGACGCGGTGAACGCGGCAGGGATCGAGCAAACCGGCGCCTAATACGAGTTGCTGGCGTTCGACGGCAGATCGAGCGCCGTTGGATCGGTCCGTGCTGATCTGCTGATGCTTGGTCGCACCTTTCGCGGTCAGTTTCTCGTGATCGATGAACAAGTCGGCATCCTCGGCCGCAACATTCTCAATAATCTGGCACTCGTGCTGGATGGGCCGCGGCAGGCGTGGAGTGAACACAAGACCGATCGAGCCGAACCGCGATGAAGGAACCCGGCCTTCACTTCAGAATGTGGCAGAGATGCCGTTATCGCTCAGATCCCCGGCCACGTTGTACGTGCGCGGACCGGCTCCGAGTCCAGCATCCCGACCGTGTCGCCAGGACCGTCATCGAAGGTGAGAACCAGCGCCGGCCGTCGCTGGAGGCGGAGCAGTCCGCCGTTCCCCGCGGTATCGTGTCGTTCGTGCGCAGTGGACGGCCGTATTCCGGCGATTGAGAAGGTCGTGATGGCGTCGATCGATCCCGCAAAGGGCATCATCGAGGCGCTCGCGGCCGGGACTTCATGATGTCTCGGGCTCGCCTTCTTTCGCCGTCGCGCGCTGCTTTCCCCGCGTGCGGATATAGATCTTCTGCATCTCCTCGTAAAAGGGCCGCAGGTAAGAATATGCGGGGTCGGCGGTGAGGGCGCGCATGATTCCGTAAAACGCCAGGATGATTTCGCCGAGCCCGTGTTTTCGGCGCAGGTTCGCGTCGGCGATGCCCTTGGTGATGGCGCGCAGGTGACGCTCGACCTCGTCCCACCGCCGGATCTCGTCCTGATCCTCGCGCAGCTCCTCACCCGAGCGGCCCATCATCTGCTTCAATCCGCGGAAAACCGTTGCCGCCTGAATCCCGGTCTCGAGGAACTCCGGATCGAGATGTGCGGCATTGCCCATCGACCTGCGCTCACGCACCGGCAGGACGACGAAGCCGGGAATGCGCTCCTGCACATACATCAACGCATCGACGAGCATCCGCGGATCGGCCACGGCAGCATCCAGCGTCGCCAGAGCCCTGGCCCGCGCGCTGCTCTCGACGATCGCCGTGTTCTCACTCTCGTCGTCATCGGCCATGCGCGGCATGATGGCACGCGCGTCCGTCTTCATGATGCGGAGTAATGTCGCGACACCTGGCCACACCGTTGATGTGGGGCGATACCGACGAGGAGTGCAAAGGTCACAACGCCGGCATCCTCGGCCATTCATTCGATATGGACCGACATCGCCGAGCTCCCCCCGTGAACCCTCGTTCCTATGAGGCGATATCAACGACGGTGCAGCATCACGCAAGTTTGATGCTTCACGATCCGTCGTTTATATGAGGCCATATCAACGATGAGTGCAAACGATACAAAACCGGCATCCTCGGCCACTCATTTGATATGGCCCGATATCGCCGAGACCTCCCGTGAACACTCATTTGATATGGGGCGATATCAACGACGGTGCGGAATGAGGCAAGTTGGATGCTTCACGACCCGATGTTGATATAGGGCGATATCAACGATGGTGCAACGTCACGCAGATTTGATGCTTCACGACGCATCGTTGATATGGGTCGATATCAACGAGGGGAGCAAAGGCCACAAAACCGGCATCCTCGGCCGCTCATTTGATATGGACGGATATCGCCGGACCTCCCGAGCACCCTCGTTCGATATGGGGCGATATCAACCGCGGTGCAAAGTCACGCAAGTTTGCCTGTCCGCGACCCGTCGTTGATAGGAGGCCATATCAACGATGCGTGCAACGTCACACAGGTTTGCGGCTTCACGACCAGTCGCTGAGATGGGGCGATATCAACGACGGGATACTCCGCGGCCATGCAGACCACCTGGCGACCATGAGCGACATCGGCCGCACCGACATCCCATGGGCCTGAGCAGCGCGAGGGCAATCCGTTGCCCTGGCAGTACCGCGGCGATTGCGTGCGCGAGTCAGCCATCAACTGCCTGAAGAATTTCCCGCCGAACCCGAACTGGCTGCCCTTCCCCGACGGCGACGCGCTTCTGCAGTCGCTGATGGGAAGGCGTTTGGCCAGCCTTACGTTGCTCGTGACCTGTCTCTTCACGCCGATCATGACTCTGCTGCAGCAGTCGCCGGAGTGGGATTAAAGATCGCCCAGATCATCTGGATGGGTGGCGCGATCACGTCGGCGGCAATCTCGATACAACCACCGTCCCCACGCCGCCCTGGAACAACTGCGCGGAATGGAACGCATTCTGTGACGCCGTCTCCGTCGACTGGGTCTTCGCGAACACGACCTGCCCCATCATCCAGTTCCCGCTGGACATAGTCACTCTCCACGACAACATCGCAGTCCTTGGGTGTAACGCGGCGAGCTCTCAGCCCTCTGGTCCAACGAAAGTCTTGAGGTCGTCGAGGAGCTTGCGCGCCGACTCGTATCCGACAGAAGGTTCGCGCGCGAGGAGCTTGGCTACGATGGTGTCCAAGGAGATAGGTAGATCTGATACGACCGCTGAAGGGAGCGGGTGGTCCTTCCAGATTCTGGCTCTCAGCTCAGCGGCATATTGGCCGGTTAGCATTTCGTAGAGGATCAGGCCGAGTGCATAAAGGTCACCACGCTGCAGCGCTTCGTACCCCGCTAGGCTATCCGGCAACATATACCGTGGCGTACCGATAACCATCCCTGTTTCCGTCAGCCGTTCCGTGTCGGGTGTCACTGCGATCCCGAAATCCATGATTTTCGCCGTGTTCCCATCGTCAACCAGCATTATGTTGCCTGGTTTGAGATCCCGATGATAGACGTTTCTGAGATGCATATAGTCGAGCGCATCAGCGAGTTGAATCGCGAGGCGCGCCGCATCACGAGGCGCAAAACGCTTATGCGCATCAATCGACGCCTTCAACGGCTCGCCGTAGAGGCGTTCCATTAACAAAACCGGGACGCCGTCGATCTCGCCATGGTCATAGACACGAACGATGTTCGGATGATTTAAACTAATGCTGACCTTTGCTTCGTGAGCGAAGCGCTTCCGATTGTTGGGATCTTGGAGTGCTTCTTGACTCATCCTCTTGATGGCGATGACGCGGCCCTCTTTCACCGATTCGTAAACATCCGCCATTGCGCCGTGTCCGATTTCTTCGCCCAGGAGGTTGTCGAACTGCTTGATAGTTTCAATATCGCTCGGCCTAGCTGCCTTCCCCCCCCTTGCGAAGTCATTCTTCTCGCGGCATTGCGTCGAGCGCGCGAGAGCCAGCGCCGTATGCATTAGCACGTCGATCGCCACCGAGCGGTCGCGAACGAGCTCGCCCAAGTAACGTGGGCTCGACTGTGCGGCAGAGATCCGGAGGATCTGCAAGTCGTCTTTGTCTAATAACCGCTGGAGATCTGCGACGGCTTGCTCTTCATCGTTTGTAAGCGCTTCTTTCCCTTTCTTCCGGTGCGCAGTGTAGATTCGGAGCATGCGCTTTCGCAGCGCGTTCAGGATCACTTCCCGATCGGCGTCGCCTCCCGCAAGGTCTCTGACTGCCGCCGCAGAGAGGCTGATCCACGTGTCAGGCAGGCAATTCATGATCCAGAAGTCAATCGGCGTGGCCGTGTCTTCGCGGATCAGCTTCTCGAGCTGAAAGCCCTCTCCCAAACCCTTGTCAGCCTGCGCATCGAATCGGTAAAGAGCTCCGGTGGCCTCCCAATCTTCGAGGAACTCCTCCCAGATCTCTGCCTGCCGCGACTGATGATCTGGAAACTCCTGAACGATGGGGAGGTGCTTGAACGACAGAGTCGGCATCCGTTCAACGAACCAACCGTTCAGGTGGGCGGGAATGACAATGGTGACCCGATCAGCCGCATCGCGCATACCCACCCGCTGCTCCTGAAGATGTAACCAGTATCTGAGGATCTCCAGATCGTCGTAGTGTGGAACGGCTCCGCGGCGGTGCAATACCTTACGCCCCATAAGGGTGACGGGAATCTGGTTCCGCAGGACGAATAGAAATCCCCTTCCTCTCTCCTCTCTCTCCCCTCCTTCTTTGTTCTCCAGAAGTTTCACGAAACGGAGGATGGTCTGCTGGATCTCCTCGCTGTTTAATGGCTGGGGATCACGTCGGACGGCGTTTGCATGCCGTTGAAACTTCGCCGTATGTTCTCTGATATTTTTCGAATTTAGAAGGTCGCGCTCGGCCGCGTAAAACGGTTTGTCGTTCCAGAGATTGTTGAGTGTACTCGTCCAAAGCAGGTGCTCGCTATGATCCGAGAGAGACGAAACAATGTTCGTGATCGTTGGCAGCCAGAAGTCCGGCCACTCTCCGCGCTCGGTGGCAATGAAATGCGACAGCTTGGCGATTTCGATCATGTTGATTCCATCTGGAGGGCTTGTATCGAGGACTGAACGGGTCGGGACGATCGGGTCATTGCCGCCGACGACGAAAAACAGCCGTGGCGCAAACTCTGATACGCGATGACGGTATGTTCCGTACGGATCCTGTAGGAATATGTCCGTGAAGGTCTGAAAGTGCGAGGTGAAGGCGGACGCCGGAATCCCACAGATGGAGGTCGGATTTTGCGGGTTTTGGGGATCATCGCCGGTGATTCGGCCCTCCAGCATGCCACTCTCGATGTCGTATTGAAGACCATGAGTGATCGCGCGCCATTCTTCTTCATGGATGATCTTTTCGGTTCGAAGACCCGTCAAAGCGCCACCTGAACAGAGAGTGGTGCAGCTTCCGATGGCATAGGGCCACGAGAAGAAGACCGATTGCGCGAGATAGCCCCCGAGGCTGTACCCGATCACGTGGAGCTGCGGATGACCGAGCGGTGCGCTACTGCGTTCAGTAACCTTCGCTGAACTGGCGTTCCATCCAATCACGTCTCGCAAGACCGTAATCGACTGAATGACGTCGTCGCTAGATATTTCTGCCCCACGCCGCTTCGAGTAGCTGAAGATCGTTTGCCACGCCTTATAAATCGCGGCGCCCAGTATTTCGGGGTTGCAGCGGCTTCTGTCAAGCTCGGCGTGCGGTTCGAGCAGAGGAATGCCGGACGTCACCGGGTAGTCGGAAATCGGCACGACAGTACTGATAAGCCACTGCGTCTCAACCATGAACCGGAGGTATTGGCGAAACAGGTCGCTCGGGTCCGAGATGAACCGTTGCAATGGCTTCTCAGCATATCTTCCAATCAGGGGGTAACGCGTAAGATGCGCTGGAAACGGTACGATAAGACAAGCCACATTAGCGGCGTCTCGCGTGTCATTAATGAGCAAGCCCGCGAGGTCGTAGTAAAAGCCAAGATGATCAAGTTCATTGAGACCGTTGAAGAGCAGGAAGATCTTCGTGACGGGCTCATCGATGCGTTGGGCCGATTTCAATAGGCGTAGGGTATGCTGGTGAAATGACGTCATCTGGACTTGATAGCCAGTCTTACTTTGAGATCCGAAAAGGGGAGCAGAAGGGAAGCGGAGCATCGACTCGCGAAGAATGGTTTTGCGCCGATGGTGCGGATCACTCGCCCGCGGCTCTCGCTTGAGTTCCCGCCATAGATAACCCCCACGCTGCGTATCGAGCATACGAGGTTTCCATGCGCCCGCCATCCAGGTTCCGGGTGCTTCTTCTTCTTCGGCAACGGCGACGTCCAAGATGTCGAGTTTCTCAGGTGGCCAAACGTCCAGCCTACGGTGAAATTGGAGGAAGTAGTCGCGCTCCAATAGATGGATCGGGCTTGCTGGTTTCATAAAACCCCCTCGAAAGCGAGGAACTTCTCTACGACAGCGCTCGTTGAGTTGGACCTTTGATTCCAGTATACGCGATGGCGGTATGGAGGGAGGGACGTAGCTACGGCTGCACTCGAGTGGAACAAGCGATCCCTTCTAACCAACTGAACTACGACCGCGCGTTGGAACTCGCTCGCCAACGGGCAGACCAACTCGCGGCAAGGCCTACTATGGCAAGAAAGGCTGCCGAGGCGGGAGCCGCTGAAATCACGGAACGGCGGTGACGTTGCCGTTTAGTGCCGTGGCTGAGAGCGAAAAGTAGGCCCGCTCCCCAGACCATTACTCAACCGGCGTGAGCTGATTGAACACCAGCCTCCAGCGACCCTCTTCGTTGATCCAGACGTGGAGGCTGCGGAAGTCGCGCGACACCTGGCGGCCGCTGTATTTGCCGACGATCGTCACGCGCGAGAGGACCAGCGTCGTCTTTCCGTGCGTTTTTACGACGGGCGCTTCCTCGTGCGTGATCGAGTCGATGGACGACGCGCCGGAGCGGATGTCGGCGAGGCGGTCCGATTTCGTTCGGAGTTGCCCATGGCCGTTGACGAAGACGTAGTCGTCGGTCCAGATCGCGTCGAGCGCGGCCAGGTCTTTCGCCTTCAGCGCTTCACGGTAGTGGCGGATGGCAGCGTGCACATCGGCCGGCGGTGCCGCGCTGATCGTGACGGCGGCGGCTGAGATGAGGAGTAGAGCGATCCACTTGCGCATGGCGCGTAGTGTGATGCAGAGCGTCGCGCGGCGGTAGTCCGAATCCGTTCAACCGGCGATGCGCGCGGCGCGCTCGCGCAGCATCAGATCGAGCCTCACCTCGGCCAGCAGCGACTGGATCTCCGCGGCGGTCTGCTGCCGTTCGTAGAGATTCTTGAGCAGCGCGCGATCGACGATCGTCCGCAGCGATGGTGGAACGATCGACGGCAGCGGCGCGGGATCGGTCTCCACGATTGCCGCCAGCACGTCCATCACCGTCTTCCCGGCGAACGGCTGCCTTCCGGACAACATCTCGTACAGGACCACGCCGAGGGAGTAGATGTCGGAGCGCGTGTCGATGATGGCATCGCCGCGGACCTGCTCCGGCGACAGGTACGGCAGCGTGCCGGTCAGCGAGGTGCGGCGGCGCAGCGGATCGGTGCGGTCGCCGTCGCCGAAGAGCGCGGCCACGCCGAAATCGAGAACCTTCACGCCGCCGTCGCGGCGCAGCATGATGTTCTCCGGCTTGATGTCGCGGTGGACGATCCACGCTTCATGCGCGGCGACGAGCGCGCCGGCGATGGCAAACGCGACGTCGACCGCTTCGGCGGACGTCATCGGCCCGCGGTCGAGCCGCTCGCGCAGCGTCTCGCCATCGACGTACTCCGTGGCGATGTATTGCAGATCGTCTTCGTGCCCGACGTCGAAAACGGTGACGATGTTGGGATGATTGAGCATCGATGCGCAGCGCGCCTCGCGTTCAAAACTGCGAAGCTGGCTCGCGTCGGCATCGCGGCGCCGGAGAATCTTCAGGGCCACCTTCCGCCGCAGCATCGAGTCCTCGGCGAGATACACGTCCGACGAACCGCCACTCCCAAGGCGCTGCAGGACGCGGTAGCGGCCAATGCGTAAAACGTTCATCGAGTGAATCTTTGCGTGAGCTGCAACGTATGCCGCGACATCCGGCCGGTTCGTGAGCTACGTCACAAAACGGCTGCGTCCGTCCGTACGAGGAGTTGCAGTATCGGATATCCAAGGGATATACTTTCGCCATGCGTAAGGTTCTCGTTTCGTTGCCCGACCCGGACCTCCGAGTCATCGACGCCGCGGCGCACAAAGCAGGTGAGACGCGCAGTTCGTTCCTTCGCCGGGCCGCTCTTGCGGAGGTGCACCGGCTCCGCCGGCCTATCGATGATCCTGCGGTTCGCCGGGCTTTTGAACGATTGATGCAGGCGGCGGAACGCCAAGATCCGATCTCGACCGCCGAGGCGCTGAAAGCGCGAGATCGGGGACGCCGCTGACCGATCTGGTAGTCGACGCCTCGGTCGCCTTCAAGTGGCTCATTCCGGATGCAACAGAAGACGATGTGCCCGCGGCCAAGGCGCTGCTCGTGGAGCATCTCGCGGGGAGAGCAAAGATCATCATTCCGCATCTTCTTTATTACGAAGTGGGCAATATCCTCCTCTTCGGGCGTTCTCGACCGCCGATCGAACAGGCCCCCGAGGTCCTCACTGGCCTCTATTCAATTCCGCTGGAGGTTGCACCGCTCTCGCTCCCCAGCGCCGACCTCACGTTACGACTGGCCTCGCTGCGCGGTCTCACGTATTACGACGCCACCTACGTCGCCCTCGCCGAGATATTCGATTGTCACTTGATCACCGCTGACCGGCGCTTGGCCGAACGCACGCGTGCAACCGGCCGCGTGCGATTGTTGGGGAAGGATTGAGGGACAGGCGCGAAGCCTGTCCTCACGCGACGTTGACTTACGGAGTGGGCGGCGCGTAGCCGGTCATCGAGACCCAGCCGCTGTCGAGGTGGACCCAGACGGTGCGCAGCACCGGCGCCTGGTCGGAGACCATGCCGAAAAAGTAGCTGCTCTCGCCGCCGCCGACGTAGTTGCCCGCGGCGACGCCGCTGCTCACAACAAAGTACGAATATCCGCCGGACAGAAACGCCGAAGTCACCGGCTTCGTGCCTGTTCCGCCGCTGGTGATGTTGAAGACCTGATCGGTGGCGATGCCGTCCGAGTTGAAGTCGTACTGCCGCAGCGTGCCCCAGTTGTAGATCGCCAGTTCGTCGGCGTACGGAATGTAGGTGAGTCCCGCCACCTGGGTCATGTCGATGCGATATTCGTAGACCCATTTGCCTGCGCCGACGGTGCCGGGCTGTCCCTGGTAAATGCGGGACTGCAGGTGGCCGTTGCCGCTGCCGCCGGGGACGGAGAAGTACGCGCCGTAGTCAGTGACCGTGACGCTGCACGACGGACTGAAGAGGCATTGAACCGTCCACGAGGTGTTGACGACGTTGTACGCGAAAGCCGGCGCGGCGAGGGCGAGGGTGATGAGAGAGAGCACAGCGATGCGAAGTGAAACGCGAACCATTTCTTTCTTTCCTCCGAGTGTTTTTTTGAAACCGGGAAAGTAGTGAGGTTCGGTCCGGAAACGTTTCACGCCCGTGATCTGCGTTACTTCCGGATTACTTGCGGCGTTCCAGCTCGCTCTCGACTTCCGCCCAATCGATGCCTTCGTCGGCCATCAGCACGCTGACGTGGAAGACAAGATCGGCGATTTCGCTGACCATTCGTTCGCGCGATTCGCTGAGGGCGGCGATGACGACTTCCGTCGCTTCTTCGCCGATTTTCTTCGCGATGCGTCCGCGTCCCTCGGTGAAGAGTTTCGCGGTGTAAGAGCCCTCGGGGCGTTTTTCGCGGCGGTCGCGCAGGACATTCATCAGGCCGTCGAGCGTGCGCGGCGGGACGCCGGTGAAACACGTTCGCGCGCCGGTATGGCACGCGGGGCCATTCGGGATGACGCTGAGGACGAACGCGTCGGCGTCACAGTCTTCGCTGATGGCGACGACGCGCTGCGTGTTGCCGGACGTCGCGCCTTTGTGCCACAGCTCGTTGCGCGAGCGGCTCCAGAGCCACGTCTCGCCTGTCTCGCGCGTCTTCGCCAGCGCTTCGTCGTTCATGTACGCGAGCGTCAGCACCTCGCCCGTTCGCGCGTCCTGGATGATGGCGGGAGTGAGTTTGTTCGCGTCGTGCATTCGTTGTCCTTAGTGGATCAGTAGATTAGTGGATCAGTAGATCAGGAAGAGACGACTACTGATCCACTGATCTACCGATCACTGATCTACTGCCTCACGGGTATTCCGGAGCTTGCCAGAAATTGTTTGACGTCGCCGATCGAGAGCTTCCGATCGTGAAAGAGCGATGCGGCGAGGACGGCGCGCGCGCCGCCGGCTTCGATGGCGTCGCGGAAATGTTCGACGCTGCCGGCACCGCCCGAGGCGATGACGCCGATTTTGACGACGCTGGTGACGGCGCGCAGCAGCTCAATGTCGTAGCCGCTGTTAGTGCCGTCGCGGTCGACCGACGTCAGCAGGATTTCGCCCGTCCCCAGCTCCTCGGCGTGCCGGCACCATTCGACGGCATCGACGCCGGACGACTCCTTGCCGCTGCGCACCATCGCTTCGAAATGATCGCCGGTGCGCTTCGCGTCGCACGAGAGCACGACCGCCTGCACGCCGAACTCGCGGGCGCAATCGGCGATGAGTTGCGGGTTGCGCAGCGCCGCGGTGTTGATGGCCACGCGATCCGCGCCGGCGCGGAGCAGGGCGCGAAAGTCTTCGATCGTGCGCACGCCGCCGCCGACCGTGAGCGGAATGAAGAGCGACTCGGAGACGCGCCGGACAGTATCGAGTGCGGTCGTTCGATTCGCGTCCGTCGCAGAAATGTCGAGGATGACCAGCTCGTCGGCGCCCTCGGCTTCATAACGCATCGCGCATTCGACCGGATCGCCGGCATCGCGGATGTCGACGAAGTTCACGCCCTTCACGACGCGCCCGTCGCGAACGTCGAGGCAGGGGATGACGCGCTCCGGAATCGCGTTCGTCGTCGCCACACGCGCCCGCGCCTCGGCGAGATCAATGCGGCGATCGAGCAGCGCGCGTCCGATGACGCAGCCGCTGACGTTCGCGATGCGTCCGAGCGAAACGACGTCGCTGATCGCCGACACGCCCCCCGAGGCGATGATGCGCAGGTTCGTTCGAAGCGAGCGGTAGAGCGCGAACGACGGGCCGCGCATCGCGCCGTCTTTGCTGATGTCGGTGATGAGCGCCTCGGCAATCCCCAACTCCTCGACGCTCGCCAGCACCTCGGCCAGCGACGACTTCGCATCGCGCTCCCATCCGCCGACGCGCACGATGCCGTCGCGAACGTCGATCGCGGCGATGACGCGATGCGCGCCGAGGGTGCCGACGATCGTGCGCAGGACCTCGGGTGCATCCGCGGCGACCGTTCCGATGACGACCTTCTCCGCGCCGGCGTCGATCCATGTGCGCGCGTCGTCGAGCGAGCGAATACCGCCGCCGGCCTGGATGCGCAGTCCGCGCGTAGCAAGGCGTCGCACGATGTTGGTCTCGACGGGATGTCCGCTGCGCGATGCTTCCAGATCGACGATGTGCAGACGCGATCCGCGCGGGACATCGAGCGAATCGAGGACGGTCTCTGGATCGCCGTAGGTCGTCACGTTGGCGAAATCGCCGCGCAGCAGGCGAACGACGTTGCCGCCGAGGAGGTCGAGGGACGGAATCACGTCCATGCGATGAAGTTCCTCAGTACGCGCAGGCCAGCCGACGACGATTTCTCGGGATGAAACTGGACTCCGAAAATGCGGTCGCGGTTCACTGCGGCGGTGAACGGGCCGCCATAGTCGGCGCGGGCGGTCTCGTCCGGCGCGTTGATGGCCGCGTAGGAGTTGACGAAGTAGAAGACGGCGTCTTCAACGCCTTCGAACAACGGACCCTTTGCCGCGACGCGGTTCCAGCCGATCTGCGGGACGGGGAGGATGCCGTCGAATTTGTGCACTTCACCTGTCACCAGTCCGAGGCCGTGCGTGGTTCCCATTTCGTGCGAGAGCTCGAAGAGAAGTTGGTGTCCGACGCAGACGCCGAGGAGCGATGCGCCGCGTTTGACGGCGTCGCGGATGGCGTCATCAATCTTGTTTTGCGTTAGCCATTGCATCGCAGCGATGAAGGATCCGACTCCAGGGAGTACGAGTTTGTCCGCGTTCGCGATCGCGATCGGATCGCGCGTGACGTCCAGCTCTGCGGCTGCGGTGCGTAACGCGCGAGCGATGTTGGCGACGTTCGCGACGGGGGAATCGATGAGCGTCGTCTTCATGGAACGAGAACCTTTTTCACGCGGAGACGCGGGGACGCGGAGAGAGTCAAAACCCTCCGCGACTCCGCGGCTCCGCGTGAAAGAGGTTTCAAATCACACCTTTGGTTGAGGGGATGTCAGACCCTACCACTGCCTTCGCCTCGCGCAGCGCGATGGCGAACGCTTTGAAGATCGACTCCGCGGCATGGTGTCCGTTGCGGCCGCGGATCAGGTCGATGTGGATGTTGCACGCACACTTGTTCGCGAACGATTTGAAAAACTCCTCCACCAGTGCGAACGGGAAATCTTTGTGGATCAGCAGCATCTCGCGGTCGATGGGTACCTCGAAAACGAGGTACGGGCGGCCGGCGAAGTCGACGACCACGCGCGCCAGCGCCTCGTCGAGCGGCACGTAGGCGTGGCCGAAACGGCGGATGCCGCGCTTGTCGCCGAGGGCCTGGGCGAAGGCTTCGCCGAGGACCAGGGCCGTGTCTTCGACGGTGTGGTGATAGTCGATGTGCGTGTCGCCGGTCGAGACCACGTCGAGATCGACGCGGCCGTGGCGGGCGATCACGTCGAGCATGTGAGAGAGGAAGCCGACCGGCGTCTCGATGCGCGAGTGCGTACCGTCGCCGTCGAGATTCACGGTCACGGCGACGTTGGTCTCTTTCGTGGTGCGGGTGATCGTGGCTACGCGCATGACGTGAGTGCCTCCAGGAATGCGTCGTTGTCGGTGGGCGTCCCGATCGAAACGCGAAGCGCGTTCGGAACGGCGGCGCCGATGTCGCGGATCAGGATGCCGCGCGTGTGAATGTCGTTGAACACATCTTTCGCATTGCGCCGCGTCGTGAAGGCGATGAAATTCGAGCGCGACGGGAACGGGGTCACACCGTCGATCTGCTGCATCGCTGCGAAGACGCGCGCGCGTTCGGAGATCGTGTTGGCGACGTTGCGCGAACGAATCTCCGGATGTTCGAGCGCCGTGGCGGCGACCGCTTCGCTGACGATGTTGAGCGAGTAGGGGAGCTTCACCTTGCGGATCTCGCGGCAGGTCGACGCCGTCGACGCCAGCCAGCCGACGCGCAGTCCGGCCAGCCCCCACGCTTTCGAAAACGTCGAGAACGTGACCAGCCGGTCGTGCAGCGGCGGCAACGTGTCCTCGGCGAAATCGCCGTAGGCGCGATCGAAGAGCAGCGTCGCGCCGGTGGCGAGGAGTGCGTCGATGCCGCCGTCCGGCAGCACGCCGCCGGTGGGATTGTTCGGCGAGCAGACGATGACGACGGCGTTGTCGCAGCGCTCGATGGCGCGCAGCGTCGCGTCGAGCGGAAGCAGGCCGGTCGATGGATCGACAGGAATCGGCAGCGCGATTCCGCCGGCGACCGCGATCAGCTTTTCGTACAGCGCGAAGCTCGGCTTCGGATAGACGACCGGAGTACCGGGGCCGACGAAGGTCGGGACGGCGGCGGCAAGCAGTTCGTTCGATCCGTTGCCGACCAGGACGTTCCCGATCTCGTAGCCGTGAACCTCAGCCAGCGCGCCGCGCAGGTGCATCGATTCGAAATCGGGATAGATGTTCCAGTGGCGTTCGACGATGCGCGCAAGAATCTCCTCTTTCAACTCGCGCGGAAAGTCGACGGGACCTTCGTTCTGATTCAGCTTGATCTTCGCCTCGCGCAGCTCCAAGGTGTATGCGGTCATCGCCGCCACGACATCACGCGACATACATCCTCCTGATGGCCATCGATGCCGCATGCTTCGGCAGCCCTTCGAATGCGGCGATCCGTTCGCCCGCATCACTGATCAACGACAACTCCTCGGCACTCAACGCGATCACATTCGACCGCTTCACAAAGTCATAAACGCCAAGCGGCGAAAAGAACCGCGCGCTCCCACCGGTCGGCAACACGTGATTCGCCCCGGCCACGTAATCTCCCGCCGCAACGGGCGAATGCGGCCCAACAAAAATCGCCCCGCAGTTCTCCAACCTCTCCGCGAGCCCCGCGGCTCCGCGTGCATGAATCGAAACATGCTCGGGAGCAATGCGATCGGCAAGAGCAATGGCCGCATCGACAGAGTCGACGCGAAAATTCAACGTCGCGCGAACATCGAGCGAGCACCCAACCGAAATACAAATCACCGCCGAGTCGGGTCCATGTTCCGCCTGCGCATCGAGATCCGCCTGCACGAGCGCAACGTTCGACGACTCATCCGCGATCACCACCAACTCGGTAGGACCCGCGGTCATGTCGATGCCCACCGTTCCGACGAGCTGCGCCTTCGCGGCGGTCACGTACTGATTTCCCGGCCCGACGATCTTATCCACTCGCTCGAATGATTCCGTCCCGAGCGCCGCCGCCGCGATGCCCGCCGCGCCGCCGCACTGATAGATCTCGGTGATGCCGAGCCGCGAGCAGGCGTAGTGGAGCTCCTCGCGCGACGCCGCGGACGGCGTCGTGATCACCACCAGTTCGCGCACGCCGGCGATGCGCGCCGGCACCGCGCACATGATCAGCGTCGACAAGTACACCGCGCGTCCGCCGGGAACGTAGATCCCGACGCGCCGCAGCGGCCGGACGCGATGCTCGATCCCATTCCAGCGATACGACTGCGGCAGTTGCGGACGGTGAAACGCCTCGATTCGCTCGATAGCCAGCTCGATCGCGTCGCGCATGGCCGCATCGATCGATACCTCGCGCGGTGTGAGGAGGACCTCATCGATTGTGACGTTGTCAAACCGTTCGACCTGCTCGCGCACGAACGCATCGCCGCGCGCGCGCACGCCGGCGATCATCTCGACCGCCACGCGCATCGCGTCCTCATTCGACGCGCCGCGGCGCGCTTCGAGCTCGCGAAGGGCTTCATTGATCTCATCAGTCAGCATGACGTTTTCTCATTTCACGAAAAGCTTTTCACCACAAAGGCACAAAGAGCACAAAGAGGTTTTCTTCGTGTCCTTTGTGTCTTTGTGGTTCAACGCTTCGCAAGATTCACCGCCTCCTCCACCCTTGCGATGAGGTCGCGCACGATTTTCGCTTCCGTGCGGTAGAACGTCTTGCCGACGATCAGCCGCGGCGAGATCTCGGCGATCACGTCCTGCAACTCCAGGTGATGCACGCGCACCGTCTCGCCGGTCTCGACTAGGTCGACCACGTGCGACGTCAGCTTCAGCACCGCCGCCAGTTCCACCGATCCGCCCAGCGGTACGACCTCGGCGCGCACGCCGCGCGAATCAAGAAACTGCCGCGTGATGCGCGGATACTTCGTGGCCACCTTCGTCAGCGACGGCGCTCCGGGCGCGGCGATCAGCATCATCCTGCAGCGGCCGAACGGAAACTCCACCGGCTGGTACGCCGTGCATTCGTGTTCGAGGATCTGATCGAGTCCGGCGATGCCCGCATCCGCGGCGCCGTGCTCGACGTAGACCGGCACGTCGCAGTCCTTCACGAAAATCCACTCGATACCGCTGCGGTCGAAGACGAGCCGGCGCGTCTTCAGATCGGCGTCATCCGGCACGTCGTAGCCCGCGTCCGCGAAAACGCCGAGGGCCCGGTCCTGAAGTCGTCCTTTGGGAATGGCAATGCGCATAGTTCAGTCCAGATCGTCGATGGTGAATGTGAATCCGATCGCAGCGGCGCGGCGGCCGAAGCGTTCGTAGAGAGTGTCGTAGCGTCCGCCTTGAGCCACTTTCGCGCCGTTCGCATAGACGCGGAATCGCAGGCCGGTGTAGTAGCCGGTGTTGCCGTCGATGTCGTCGAGGTGCAGTGAGAAGACATCGTCCGCGCCGAGCGCATCGCCGATCGCGCAAAGCCGCGCCGCGGCTTCGGGCGCAAACGGCGCGACGTCATCGATGGTGGCCTCGCCGGAGATCAGTTTCCCGACGATCGTCCGCAGCGCCGCCGGAACGCCGTCGGTCATCCGCTTCGCGGCGAGCGCATCGCGCACCGAATCCGATTGCGCGATGAGTGCCGAGGAGATCGAGACGTCGTTGTAGACGACGGAAGGGTTGGGAACGAGCTCGGAAGCGAGCCGCAGCATCGCCACATCCGCATCGACCGAATCGTCGCCGACGATTTCCGCGCCGATCTGGAACAGCTCGCGATTCGCTCCTAAGCGCGAGGCCTCCACGCGAATCACATCCCCTCGGTAGAAAAGCCGCAGCGGCAGATCGCCATCCGCGATCGACGGCGCCAGCGCGCGCGCAAGCATCGGCGTGAAGTCGGCGCGGATGGCCACGAGGTCGCCCTCGCGGTCGACGAAGCGATAGCTCTGCCTGGCCGCGGCGCTGTCGACGAGCGACGCGTACGGCTCCACATAATCAATGATCGGCAGCACGACCTCTTCGAAGCCGGCCGCGGCGAAGGCGTCGACGAAGCGCGCCTCGATGCGCCGCCGGCGCGCGGTCTCCTCGGCCAGCAACGGGTGAACGCCTGTCGGATATCTCGGTTTCGCGGCCATAAAGTCAAAAACCTCTTCCCCGGATCGGAGAAGAGGTTGATTTCAGTCGGCTACGTTCGCTGAGCGCCCCTTGTCCGATCGGGGCGCGTGCAGCACCCCTACATCACGTGATGATGCTGGTGGTGCCACGCGTGAGCGAAGTTGGTGTTCATCAGAGTTTGCGGAGTGTAGAGACGCGGCCTGCTCGTGTCAAATTCCTATCGGCCTGCGGCGTGACGGCGCAGATCGACCGTGTGCGCATCCTGAGTTGCGGAGGCGTAGTGCGCATCGCCCGGGTAGAAGACATGCACGTCGTGTTTCTCTCCCGAATCGACAACCGTAACCTCTGCTTCAGCCACGCCGGCCGCGGTCGTGGCGAGGGTGGCCTGGGTGTGGATCTGCGTGCCGGGCACAGTGATGTCGAGCGTTCCCGTCGGTGCGGCGAAGGGCGAGCCGGCCGCGCGAATATGGATCGTTAAGCTGGCGCCAATTCTTGTGGACGTCACCGTAATCGATGGGAATCCGATGGTGGCGCTGACCGAGGAGGTGAGTGTCATCGGGAGGAAGTTTGCATCACCCGCGTAGTCGATCGTGATCGGATTGCTGCCGACATTGGGGAGATAGACCAGTCCGTCTGCTACTTGCACTGCCGGTGTGAGCGTCAGGCGGCCGAGCTGCTGGCCGTTGGAAGAAATCGTGACCAGTCCCGTGGCCATCGTGCCGCTGTAGGGTGCCGTGCCATCGGTGCCGATCGTAAAACGCGCCGTCTGGTCGAAGGCGACCTTGTTCGTTGATGAAAGAAGCTTGATTGCTCCAGGCCAGCGCGGTGTGTTCCCCGTCGCGACGACATCCACGTCGAGGGAGCGAATGATGGTGGCGCCCGCGAGAACCGTGAGCGTCGCCTTTCCGATGCGCAGCCCTCGCGCCAGAAACGTCGCCGTCTCGTTCGCTCCGAATGTGGGGATCGACGTGGATACAGAGATGACCGCCGGATCGGACGAGGCCACCCCGATGTTCGTCGCACCGGCAGGGACGGAGAACCAGACGTTGGCTTGCGATCCTGGCGTGAGATAGAGCGCGTCCATGCCTATGGAGCCGTTCGTGGTCCACCCGACACTGTTGTTCGCTCGCTGTGTATCCCGCTGGAGAGCGGTCGCCGTAGCGGTGAGATATTGCTGCGTACCGGGAAAAGACAGGCCTAAGGCGGCGAATACCAGAGCGCTTGTGCCGGCCGCGAGCTGCCGGACATTGCACGGAACACAGGCGTCGTATTCGAAGATCGTAGGCGTGACGGTCGCGGCCACGCTAACGGCGGTCGCTGTCTGGGGGCCATTGTTCAATGCATTGACGTTCACCCTGGTCGTGATGTTCGAGAAATCGAGTGCGAGTGCGACGTCCGCGAATTGATCGTCGTCTTCGATGATGGCATAGGCAATTGTTTTCGCCAGGATCGCGCCGCTGGGATTACGCAGCGCAAGGAGGAACGTCTTATTCTTCTCAGGAATGACGTTTCCATGTGTATGAATGTCGATGGACTTCGTGGTCTCACCGGCTGTGAAGGTGAGCGTACCGGATCGTGCCTCGTAGTCGGTTCCGGCCATTGCCGTGCCGCTTTCGGTTGCAAAATCGACTGTGACGTTCTTCGAGGCCGGCGATGAAAGCGTCACGGTGAAGCGAGCGAGCGCATCATGCCCATCGCCCTCGGTTACTTGAAGATCGTCAATCGTCAGCGATGGCGTTGCATCAAGCGGAATCGCCCACAATTCGCGCCCGAATGCTCTGGTCGTAGCAGTGAAGAAGATTCGATTGCCAGCTTGAACAAAAAGATCCGGAATGCCTTGCCGAGAGCTTCCCAGGCTTCCCTCTGATCCCGGGTCGATGTCGGCTACCAGTTTCGTTCCGGCCGCCGTTCCGTCGGTGACCCAGGGCTCATTGCCAAGCAGGCCATCAGTGGCCTTAAAATAAACGAGACCACCAATGCTCGCCAGAATCAGCGGATTCGAGATCGAGCCGTCAGGTCCTGGACAGAGATCCGTCACGAGATGTGTCCCTGGGACTGTTCCGTCGCTCGTCCAGAGCTCGGAACCGTTGGCTGCATCGGATGACAAAAAGAGAATGCTGTCACCGATCGCTATGAAAGGGAGTGCAGCCGGCTTCACGGGCGAGAGATGCGTGCCTTCTTCGGTTCCGTCGGTGACCCACACTTTCCCATCGATGAGGATAAAAAGATTCCGGCCCGCGGCTGTCATATATGGATCGGAAGTTCCCGCGGCGAAAGACGTGATGACGGTCGTCCCCTCAATGGTTCCATCGGTTTTCCAGAGCCTTATGAGCCTCGTGGTTGCTTGTAAATCGCTTTTTGTCGCAAAGAAAACGTTCCCCTTCAGAACGACGGGGCAGGACGCTGGTTGCTCTACCAACCTGGCGATTTCGTAGGTTCCCTTCACGGTGCCGTCAGTGGTTCTCAAGCTCTGCTGATGGTCGTCAAGAAACAGCAGACGCCCGGCGAAGTCCACTGCGCAGGAAGTAGGAGTATTAGCGCCAAGGAAGACCGGGGGAGCATCCGATGCGATCGTCGTTGCCCACAACCCCGCCTGCGAAGTCATGAGGACCTTGTCTCCAAGTATTCGGTAGGGGCGTGACTTCGGGGGGAACCGCTTCGTCAGACTGGCAGAGTATGCGGTGCCCTCGGGCGTGCCGTCGGAGGTCCCATAGCGGCCGTTGCCAGCCGCCCCATAGACTCCATTGATGTCGAAGAGGGAGTCATGAATCAGAAGCGACTTACCAACTGCGAGGTAGTCCTCCGGCAAAACGTGCAGAGACAACGTTCCTGCGGGCGATCCATTGCTTCGCCAAAGTGACGTCGTATTGCTATCGCTTGCCTTGAAATAAACCCAGTCGCCTGCAGGAACAAGTTGGTAGGGATTACTTGCCGGTGACGACTCGGGATACAGGTTGGCGATCATTGAGGTTCCGGCGTCCGTTCCGTCACTCTTCCACAGCTCTTGCCCACTCACATTGTCCGAAGCGCTGAAATAGAGAATGCCGTCGATGTTCGTGAGGTTAGGGATTACCTCGAGATAAGAGCCTTTGACGAAGTGAGTTCCAGCCGAAGTACCATCCGAAACCCATAGCGTCCAATTAGGTGACGAGTACGGGCTGGTCAGGACCGAGAAGTAGACCTTGTCGCCCACAGCGACGAGACCCGATGGGTAGCTCGATCCGTCGCCGTAAGCGATCTCGCGAACCATCGTGGTTCCGGTTTCCGTGCCATCCGTCTTCCAGAGCTCATCCCCGTTGTAGGAGGTGTATGTGCGGAAAAACGCCCGGTCGCCAGCAGTGGTAATGAGGGGATCACGGTAATTAATGTAAGCCGACGAAATGTCCTGAATAACGTGCGTGCCGGCCGCGGTTCCATCGCTGATCCACAACCCCCGGCCCGTGTTCAGATCTGTGGCGATGAAAAGGACACGACTGCCGAAGGCAGTCGCGTAGCTCGTGTCGTCGCTTGTAACGTGACCCAAGCCATCGCTGTCGGCGCGAGCAGTGGACCCGATTGGATGCGTGCCACCCTCTGTTCCGTCGCTCACCCACGGCTCCCACCCCACCCCTTTGGTGAATCCCATGAAGAAGAGGCCAAAAGGAGTGACGGCGATTTTCATCGTCGATACCGCCTTCACCTTGACGGTACCGCTCTCTGTTCCGTCGGACCTCCAGAGAAACCCGCGGGCAGCAAAGTAAATCGCGTCCTTGAAAAGAACGGCGTAGGAACCATTCCCCCAATACGGGACTGCCGCGAGCACACGAGTGCCGGACGAGGTTCCGTCTGTAATCCAGACTGCGTCGCCGTGAGAGGAAAACTCGCCAGGGACATGAGCGGTGGCAGCGAAGATCATCTGATCGTGATAGATGATTCGATCGTAGGGATGGGCGAAGGCGAAGCCGGTGGCGCTGTCGGTAAGCCGATGCGTTCCGGAGGCCGTTCCGTCCGTCGTCCACAATTCCTCATCCCCCAAATCGGAAGTCAGGTTAAAGAGAACCTTTCCATTCAAAGCAACGAACCGCGACGGCGCAGGGTTGTAACCCTTGATGTCGATGATGCGCTGCGTACCGTTCGCCGTCCCGTCGGTGGACCACAGCGCGGTGCCACCAGTTGGCGGTGACGTCGAAAAGAGCACCCGCGATCCAAACCGGACGAAGTTCCGCGGAAAGGACGATGCGACCTGGTTGGTCCCCGTCGTGTTGATGTCCTTGACGAGATAGGGCGTCTGCGCCAACAAGGGACAACAGATGCTGAGTAAGAGCACTGCGATGAGGGTTCGCATGACGGGAGTGCCGGACGGGGACACCGAATTCTAGCAGCCATCGTTGACCAGATGATGCTGCCCTCATCCCGCCGCTCTCCTGAGGGCCGCAGGAAACCAGCCCGCGACCGCAACTACAATGCACGGCCATGACTCTCGACGAACAGCTCGACTTCCTCGGCAAGGGGACGGTCGATTTCATCGAACGCAATGATCTGAAATCGAAGCTCGCCCGCGGTACGCCGCTCACCATCAAGGTCGGCTTCGATCCCACCGCGCCCGACATCCACCTCGGCCACACAGTCGTGATCCGGAAGATGAAGCACTTTCAGCAGCTCGGCCACCGCGTCATCTTCCTCATCGGCGATTTCACCGGGATGATCGGCGACCCCACCGGCAAGAAGGCCACGCGCCCGGCGCTTTCAACCGAGGAGATCCTGCAGAACGCGGAAACGTACAAGCAGCAGGTCTTCAAGATCCTCGATCCCGCCACGACGGAGATCCGCTTCAACTCCGAGTGGCTCGGCGCGCTCGGTGCCGAGGGGATGATCCGGCTGGCGGCGAAATACACGCTGGCCCGCATCCTCGAGCGCGACGACTTCCGCAAACGCTTCGACGCCCATCAACCCATCGCCATCCACGAGCTGCTCTACCCGCTGGCGCAAGGATACGATTCGGTGGCGCTCAAGTGCGACGTGGAGATGGGCGGCACCGACCAGCTCTTCAACCTCCTCGTCGGCCGCGACCTGATGCGCGAGTACGGCCAGGAGCCGCAGGTGGTCATCACCATGCCCCTCCTGGAAGGCCTCGACGGCATCGAAAAGATGTCGAAGTCCCTCGGCAATTACATCGGCATCAACGAGGATCCGCAGTCGATCTTCGGCAAAGTGATGTCGATCTCCGACGATCTGATGTGGAAGTACTACACCCTCTGCACCGACCTGACCCCATCCCAGATCGCCGCAAAAAGGGAATCGCTTCACCCAATGGAAGCGAAGCGCGAACTCGCCAAGTCGATCATCCGCGACTTCCACGATGCCGCCTCCGCCGACGCCGCCGAGGAAGGCTTCCGGAGAGTCTTCAGCGACCGCCAGGCACCCGCGGAAATGGAGGAGGTCTCCCTTTCCGCGTCTTCCGAGCCGCAGTTGCTATCAAAGGTGATCGTCGCAGCGGGCTTATCCGAGTCAAACAAAGAAGCGCAGCGCGTAATCGCGCAGGGTGGCGTGCTGGTCGACGACGCAAAAGTCAGCGACCCGCGCGCGACATTGGATGCAAGCGCCTGCAAGTCGTACGTGCTGAAGGTGGGGAAACGGCGATTTGGGAGGGTGAAGTTCGAGTAAGTCGTTGTTTCGTCGGCTCGTGCAACGAGTGGCCGCTGGTTCCGGCAATCATGTTGGCATGTCAAGTTTTGAGAGAAACACTGAATCGACCGTTTCGTGCAGATCATATACGACCACTTTTGCACGTGCGTCGAGCCACTCCTTCATTACGGCGCCAATAAAGCCGGCAAATGCACTCGGAACCTTGCCAAAAATATCCATGGCACGCGCCGATGCTTCTATCACCAGCGCTGCAGTCCGCGAATGCCTCAGAAGGCCTCCACTCGCTGCAACCAATGCAGACGTTGAATTGTCCAGCTTCATAAGCCGTTCCTCAAGACTTAGCGTACTGTCCGACAAGTGCGTATGATCCCTGGCATACTTTGTAAACAGCTCGCTTCGCAGAATTTCATCAATCAGTAGCACATCAGCCCGTCGCAGCTCTGACGCCAGAGTAGCAGTTGCGGCGACAATAGGACGTAGCTGCCCCATTAGATTTTGAATTGGGAACAAAAGTTGGGGCGGTAACGTATTTTCGTAAGCTGATAGCGAAGGAACGCGTGATAACCATACCAAGTTTGATCCAGCGCGCGCTGAAAAGATCAAGTCGGTGATGAAGTGTTCGAGATGACGAACCAGTTGTTGATTCGCTGGATTCTCAAATGTTGGAACGGCATTTTTGAAAACGTGCGTGATGTATTTTGAGATTTCGAACCATTGTTTGCCGTGAGCGGCATGCTTCAGGCGTCGCCGAACGATATCGGCGACCTTAGGTGATGAAGTTGAGATTACTTGTATCTCGGTGGCCCCCGATTGAAGGAGAGCGATGTATAAAACAGATCGAAGCGAGATCTGAACGCGCTCGTCTGGTGAAGACGTTTCCACCAGTTCGTCAAGGAAACCCGACTGAAAGGGCCCAATGAATGCGCGTTTCATAGTGACACAGTTGACATGTCGTGTCTCAACTCGAAACCTCTCCACTCTGTCTGTGATGTCATTTCGCTGATTGCTGAGGCCCCGTCTTGCCCGATTACTTGATACTATGCCAGAGCGACAGTGCCACTTCACGAAACGTCGGTTTGATCACGACCAAAAGGAAAAACCAAAACGCTGCTGTCCATAACATCTCGAGAAGCACTCGACCGAGGCGGAGCGGTTCGCTGGAGCCGTCGGGCTCGTCATTAAAGGCGTCAAAAGCATACTTAAAGCCGCGAAAGTAGAATCCGCTGGCGTTTTGCAGGCCGTCGTGCAATTGGCTAATACCACGATGACTGAAGGCGGCCGGCACAAGAGCGGCTGCAAAAACTGTGGTCGCGCGCATGAGAAGAGGAATCCAGAATACAAGGCCGACGATTGCCCAGATCGCCAAGGTTACAACCAGCACGGCGACCATGATGAGCTTCACAAGTATTTCCATGTGCATACCTCCGCCATCTGAGATCAGTTGGCCTCATACCTCAGGAGTGATTCTCCGGACGAATTCCCTACCCTCGGCGTAGCAAAAACCAAAAAGGTCTCGTGCTAAGCTAGCGCTAGACTGATCTCTGCGTTGGTCAGCCGCCTAACGGCTCTTCGCCTGAGCCATGCGTGTCCCCGCCCGGTAGAGCGACGAACAGCCTTGGAGTAGCGGAGTAGGGTCGGGCCTCTGCTTCTCGTCGATCAAACCGCGACTCTACGCGGCGTATCGAAACGGCCCGATACCTCCTCGGAATGGAACATGGGGTCAGGCCTCTGCTTCTTGTCGACCGAATCGCGACTCTACGCCTTGTCGCTACTAGACCAGAGGCCTGACCCCCAGATACCCAGATACCAAGATACCAGATACCAAACGTGACAACACGCATCGCCGCCACTCGGCCGTCAGTTACGATTCACCTGTGCAGTTCGAAAAGCGTCAGCCGGCTCGCCCGCCTGACCTAATTACTAACCCGTCCACGAAACCGGGGTAGTGCCCGAAGGAGTTTCCATGAAACGAAGTCTCATGATCGGGAGTCTCCTGCTTCTCGCCGTTTTTGCTCATGCGCAATCGCCGGGCCAAAAGGAACGCAAGGTTGTCGAGGAGATCAGGAAAGTGGATCGAGAGCGCATTCAGGCGCAGGTCAGCGCTGATCGGGTGGTACTCGACCGAATATACGCAGATGACTTCATCGGGATCGGCCCGAGCGGAACACTCCGAACGAAAAAAGATGTCCTCTCCGATTTCGCATCGGGAAGCCTGAAGTTCCAGTCGATCACGACTGACTACGTTCAGGTCCGGGTGTATGGCAATGCGGCTGTGGAGACGGGCCTCTCGACGATGAAGGGCCAGGACGCAGGGAACGTCGTGCCCGAGGAGAATCGCTTCACCCGGGTATGGATCAAACAAGGAGGCAGATGGCGCCTGGTTGCGAACCACTATTCGAACCTGGTGAAACGTAATTGATTATTGGTTTGAGTGTGAGGTTATGAGTGTGAGGTTAAGTGGGGTCACCCATTAGCAGGCGTTGTCAATATGGGCGGGCGAATCCCCTGCGGCGCTAGCCGCTGTGATCGATGGTCTGGTTGTCGGTGACGCGATGATACAAGCAGTCCCGGTGTCTCGG